>Ga0105250_10000014_pt1 | contig 268458 bp, 240 predicted proteins | sample KBSS54metaG_FD_80425 | JGI IMG/M metagenome (GOLD analysis project Ga0105250, IMG submission 80425) | Switchgrass rhizosphere microbial communities from Kellogg Biological Station, Michigan, USA - KBS S5-4 metaG | ecosystem: Host-associated > Plants > Roots > Rhizosphere > Soil | place...
AGTGTCGCCAAGTGCGCCTCCGGCGAGCCGCTCGGCCTTCTCAATCAGTTCCTTGGCGAGTTCGAACGTAATGCCGCCGTCGCTGGTTAGATTGCCCGTGGAGCCGCGCTTGCGGGTAAACAGCTGCTTGCCCATCTGCTCCTCGAGGGCACGAATTTGCTTACTAATGGATGCTTGAGAGATGCCAAGCCGCTCTGCTGCAGCCTGGAAGCTTCCTGCCTCCACCGCCGCGACGAAAACCTCTAAGCGACGAAGAGTGGTCCGATGCATGATTGCTTCTAACGAGTCAACACAGCCATGGTGAATGTCATGTTACCCCACGGCGAGTTGTGCGCAGCGCTTCCCGTAACATAGCCAAACGATTTTATATTTGACCGGGAATTTTTGCCGAAGAACTCAAGCTTAGAGCATCGAGCGTGAAAGCTGAATCGAGGGATTCTCGAAGGACAGGAAGAATAAATCCGGGCCTGTTGCCTCGATGCCAAATTAACGTGTCGCAAAGCGACGCGATTGTTTGCTTAAAGTCTGATCAATTCCGTTCGTGCTAAGCAGCGCAGCTTGGCGAAGGGTGCTTCCTGTTCGCACGCGATTTTAAAGACGACTTGCATCACGAGCCAGCGCAGGGCTGCTCAGTAAGTCGCGCAACTCTGTCAACACTCGATGCGGCCTGTGCACGCCGCTTTGTGCTTGCCATTCCGCTTCAGAGGTAACGCCGGTTGGAACGGCGTAGGCCGCCGCACCGCCGCGCCGCGCCATCACGATTTCCACCAATGGATCATCACCGACCACGGCGATGTCATGCGGTGACACGGCCAGGCGTTTGGCTGCGAAGCGCAGCGCATGCAACGAAGGTTTGCCGGTCAGCGTCATGCGTGCCTTGGTGACGCGGCGAATGGCGCCGGTGATCGCATACGAATAACCCAGCGTGCGTCCATGCTTGGTGGCAAAGAACGGCACATCGGAGGCGACGTATAACTTCGCACCACCCCAGATCGCGTTGCACGCAGTCTCGATATCTTTCATGCCGCAGTCCGGATGCCAACCGACATACACGGCGTCGACTTCACTCGCGCGCGCTTCGCCGGTGAACAACACTTCAATGCCGGACGACGCCAGCGCATAGCTCACACCGCGAGTGCCGAGCACCAGTACGCGCTTCACGCCGTGTCGAACCATGACATCTGCGGCAACACTCGATGGCGTCAGCATCTGCTCATCACTCACCGGCAGACCAAGCTGGCGTAGCTTGGCGGCTTGCTCGAAAGGTGGATAGTTGCTGCCGTTGGTGAGCACCGCGAAGGGCACGCCGGCGTCTTGAAGCGCCGCCAGTACTTCTTGTGCGCCGGGCAAGACCTCGTAGCCGCCGAGGGTTTTATCGCTGAGCAGCAAGGTGCCATCGAGATCGAACAAGAAGGCTTTACTCAGTGGCAGCGGCTCAAGCGATTCGAACGTGATGCTACTCATGACTTGGTGTGCGTGTTGTCTGGGTTATGCGCATGCTGCCGCAACGTCAAGCGAAAGCCGGGTTTCTCGATGGCGATCTGTGCAAGGTCGCGACGCGCCGTCAATTGACGTAACAAGCTGAGCACCGGCGACAGCGTAGGGTTGTAATGACGTGCAGCGGGACCTGCCGCCAGCATTGCCGCCACCTGTCCAGCAGGCATGGTGGCGCGCAGCAGGAATTCTTCGTCACTGAGCTGTGGCCCCAGACGCCGACGCAACTCGGCAAGCGACGCCATCTCCGGTTCCGCTCGCAGCTCGCGTGTGCGCGGCAACGATTCGATGCGATCCATGATCTCGGCAGCGATCGGCACGTTGGGTTTGCCGAACCGGCCAATAGCGTAACGAATCACTTCATCGGGAATGACTGCATAGCGCTCGCGATTGCTCACGTTCATCACCGCTTGCGTGAGCAACATCTGCGAGAACGGCGTCATGACGATGGGCCAGCCCAATTCCTGACGCACGCGGCCGAGTTCCTCGATCGCAGCTCCTTCGAGATGCGACATACGGCTTTCCTTCAAGTGACGGCGCATGGTTCCGACCATGCCGCCCGGCAGTTGATGATGGAAATACGCGGCATCGAATGCCTGCGGCTTGCCCACCGCCAAGCCTTCCGCCGCTGCCAACTGCGTGAAGTAGCGATTCACTTCGGCCAGCGCGTCGTCGTCGATGCTGACGGTATGACCGAGCGCGCGCAGATTGGCGACGATTCGCTCGGAAGAGGGATTCGACGTGCCATCGGCCGCAGCGCCCGAGGCGCATTGCAGCGCGTTGACGCCCAGCTCAGCCGCTTCCATATAAGCAAGATCCGCCAGCCCGATCGTGCAATGCGAATGCAGTTCCAGCGGCTTCGAACCGATCACGGCCTTGATCGCTGGAATCAGCGTGTGTGCGCGCGCCGTAGTCAGCAAGCCGCCGGGATCTTTGATGTACAGCGCATCGATGTCCGCACACGCCGCCATCTGCCGCGCGCGTTCGACATAGTGGGCATCGTCATGAATTGGGCTCAAGGTGAAGACGAGTGCTGCGATCACGTACTCGCCGCCGCCCTGCTTGATCATGCGCGCGCACGCGATGTTGGCATCGGCATCGTTCATCGGATCAGCCAGGCAGAAGCGCCGGATGCCGTTGCGCGCCAGCACGCGGAAAGCCAGTGCCATGAACTCCGCATGTGCGGTTTCCCACGAGATGAAACGAAAACCCGTCGACATGAATTGCAGCGGCGTGTTCGGCGTCGCTGCCGCCATCAGGCGAATGCGTTCCCACGGATCTTCTTGCTTGTAACGCACCGCAACGCCCATGTGCGTCGACGTCGTGAAATCAATTGCCTTGAAGCCGACGCGATCCATTACCGGCGCGATGGTCAGCGTCTTCGCGGTATCGACGCCGAGCGCGGCCCACATGCATTGATTGCCATCGCGCAACGAAGTCTCGACGAGTTGGACATCAGCCATGAGTTCGCCCCCCAACAGTGCCCGCTGCGCCGAGGAATCTGTTTACAAACCCGGTGTCGACGCCGCCCGCGCAGAACTCCGCATCGGCCAGCACGGCGGTATGAAACGCAAGATTGGTTGCCACGCCTTGCAAACGCGTCGCAATGATCGCCTCGCGCAGCCGCGCAAGGGCGGTGGCACGGTCCGGCCCATGCGCAATGATCTTGCCCAGCAACGAATCGTAGAACGGCGGAACGCGCGAGCCGCTCGCAATATGCGAATCGACGCGAATGCCTGACTGCTGCGGCCACGACGATTCGATCACCGTGCCTGGGCTGGGACGAAAGTCGTTGGCCGGATCTTCGGCATTCACGCGGCATTCGATTGCGCAACCGTTGCAGCCTATATCGGCTTGCGCATGTCGCAGGCCTTGTCCCGCCGCGATCGCAATCTGTTCGGCGACCAGATCCACGCCGGTCACCGCTTCCGTCACGGGATGTTCGACCTGGATGCGCGCGTTCATTTCCAGAAAGTAGAACGCATCGTTGGCGCGATCGACCAGGAACTCCACCGTCCCCGCGCCTCGATACGACAGGCGTTGTGCAAAGCGCACCGCCGCCGCATGCAAGTCCCGGCGCAACGTGTCGGGCAAGTGCGGAGCGGGTGTCTCTTCCACCAGCTTTTGATAGCGGCGCTGTACCGAGCAATCGCGTTCGCCGAGGTGAATGACCTTTCCCTGCCCATCGCCGAGCACCTGCACTTCAATATGCCGGCCGCTGGCAACGAACCGTTCGAGGTACACACGCGCATCGCCGAACGCCGCGCTCGCTTCGGCCGCGGCCAGTTCGACCGCTTCAGGAAGATCCTCCAGGCGCTCGACCAGTTTCATCCCGCGACCGCCACCGCCACCAACGGCTTTCACCAGCATGGGCACGCCGATGGAACGCGCCATCGTCATTGCCTCTTCCGTCGAGGTGACAGGTCCACCCGGCACCACCGGCACATCGGCGGCTTGCGCCTCGGCGCGCGCGCGCAGCTTGTCGCCCACCGCTTCGATCTGCGCCGCGGTCGGACCAATGAAGATGATTCCTTCCTCTTCGCATAAGCGTGCGAGCGCCGCGCGCTCGGATAAGAAACCATAACCGGGGTGAATCGCATCGGCCTGCACGCCAAGCGCCGCATGCACGATGGCGGAGATATTGAGATAGCTATCGCCGGGTCGCGCGGGGCCGACACATATCGCGCGGTCCGCCATGCGCGCGGGTACGCTGTCGCGATCCGCTGCCGAAACGGCGAGCGTCGTTCTGATGCCGAGCGCACGACAGGTGCGAATGATTCGCGCCGCAATCTCGCCGCGGTTCGCGATAAAGACATGGCGAATGGACATCGTCACTCCGTTCTACGAACGCGCAGTAACGTCTCACCGTATTCGACGAGCGCGCCATCGCTCGCGACGATTTCCGTCACCGTGCCGCGCACACCGGCGCGCACCGCATTCATCAGCTTCATCACTTCGACGATGGCCACGATGGAGTTCTCATCGACGACCGAACCCACTTCGACGAAGGAGGGCGCGCCAGGCTTAGGCGCTCGATAGAACGTTCCCAGCATCGGTGCAGTCACGTCGCGAACGTTCGGATCCTGGGGCGGTGCGCTGGGCGTCGGCTTGGCGCTCGGCGCGGGTTCCGGCGGGGCCGCGACCACCGGCGCCGGCGCGGCGCTCGGCTGCAGCGCAGCCGCACCTCGGCGCAAACACAGTTTCATTCCGTCCAACTCGAGCGTCAGTTCATCGAACGTCGACTGCTCCACGAGGCGCATGATTTCTGCGACCTCCGCGGCTGTAAAACTCATCGTTTGCCTCCGAAAATATTCATGACGTGCGCCATTGGATCACCCGCGGGCCGCGCCACCGACTGTGCCTCTTTGGCCGACCACACCGTCTCGGGTCGACTCTGCAACAAATAGATTGCGTTCGTGTCGCGCTCTACCGCCCACTCGATGTCTTGCGGCGCGCCGTAGTGACGTTCGACCTTGCGCGCAGTGATGCGCAGCGCTTCCAGTTCCGCATCACTTACGCACGGCGTCTGCCGCAGCTCCGGATCGACCGGAACGCTTTGCACCCCGCCTGCGGCCACCGGAACATGCTGCTCGTGTTTATCGGAAATATCGCGCACGGAAATTTCGCCGGTGATCTTGCCGATCACCCAGCGATCAGGCGTCACGTCGCCGCCAACCACCGCCGAGCCCAGCCCCCACGAACCTTCGAGCGCAATCACCGAACGGTCGCCGGTCAGTGGACTACGCGTGAACATCACGCCCGCGCTACGGGCGTTCACCATCTGCTGCACGACCACAGCCATGGCCACATCGTCCTCGGGCACGCCGCGCTGGCGACGATACGTCACGGACTCGACTGAATAGAGACTCGCCCAGCAACTGCGCACACGCGCGAGCATCTGCTGTACGTCGGTCACCCACAGATACGTGTCCTGAAGACCGGCAAAGCTCGCATCGGCTGCGTCCTCGGTGGTGGCCGAGGAGCGCACCGCAACAGGACTCGCCGCACGCCCGGCAAACAGCGCCTCATAAGCCGAGGTGATTTCGTTGAGCACCGCGGCAGGCACTGCCATCGATTCGACGTGCGCGCGCATCTCGCTGCAAAGCTTGGTCGTGACGTCCAGATCTTGCGGATCGAGCGACTGCACGCGCCTGCGAACCTGCACGTCGCGATCGAGCGCGCTCAGGAATTGCTCGAAGGCGTGTGTGGTGACGACAAACCCCGGCGGCACAGCGATACCGGCGCGAGTGAGCTCGCCCAGGCTGCCACCCTTGCCCCCGACGTGGATACGGTCGGCGAGGCTGATGTCTTTGAACCAAGCAACGGCGGTATTGGCAATCATCACAGGTACAGTTGTTTGTTGATTGGCAGATTGTGTTCGCGGCAATACGTCTCGTAGTGATCCATGAACCACCACACATCGAGCGACTGCGCGAAATTTCCCTGCTCGTCATAGAACTCGATTGGCCCTTGCAACCAGCCGAACAGCTTCACGCCTTGCGGATGATCGGTCACCAGTGTGTGCACGAGTCCGGGCGTCTCATAGATGAATGCGCCGGGCGTGGCCACCCAGTCGTACTCGAGATAACGCACGCTGCCTTCGAGGCACACCATGGTGACCGTGCCGCGATGCTTGTGCGTGCCGACCACGCCTTTGGCCTTCACCCACAGAATGTTGCTGAAGATGTTGTGCCGAACGTCGAATGCGAGATGGCGGATGGCTGCGTTCTCGCCAAAGGGTATCCACGGACTTTCCGCTTCGGTCATACCGACGAAGGTACCCGGGATGCCGCGACGCTCGATCAGCTCGCGATGAACTTCTGGGACTTCCACGATTTTGTAAGCCGTGGAAGGTGGTGCCGTGAGCGGTGTTTCTCTTGTTGCAGACATAATGAATTACTCCAGAATGGTTACCAGCCCACGACTGCCGTCGACCCGAATACGCTGCCCATCTTTGATTCGCAGCGTGGCATCGCCCGTGCCCACCACCGCGGGCAAGCCGAACTCGCGCGCGACGATCGCCGCATGGCTCATGGAACCGCCGATATCCGAAACGGCGGCGGCGATCTTTTGAAAGATGGGCGCCCAAGTGGGATTGGTGACACGGCACACCAGGATGTCGCCCTTCTGTAGCCGTGCAATTTCTTCGACGGTTTTGACGACACACGCCGGACCTTCCACCACGCCGCGTGACGCTGCGAAGCCGCGCAACTCGTTGCTGCGCGCACCGCTGCCGCTGTCGAGCCACGTATCGAGACTCTCGCGCGTGATGCCCCACAACATCACGATTGCCGGATCATCGATCACATCGGGCACGGGCCCGAGTGCGGGCGGCGTGTCGTGCTTCGCCCACTGAACGAGCGCAGCGCGGCGTTCGGCCACCAGCGCCGGCCAGTGTTGCGGTCCGCGCGGCGGCGAGCCGGTGGACCATGACGTCATCAGATCGATGATCGCGCTTTTGAGTTCGTAGTGCGTGAGATGAAAGACCTCTTCGGCATCGGCAAAGAATCCGTGGCTGGCAAGCAATGCGCCGTACTCGCGAATCTTGTTAAAGAACAGATTCGTGTACCAATGCTCGCAGTAGAACTTGTGTCCCTCGACATAAGGAAATACGCGTTGCGCCAGTTCGATCATTTGATCGTATGCGGCGCGCTCCTCGTCGGTATTCAACAACTCGCGATAATCCGCGATGAGCTCCAGGCGCTCGGCCTGCAGTTTGTCGGTATGTCTGTCCAGCGATTCGCCCGCTTCAACGCGGCGAATGTATTCGGGCAGACTCGCGAACGGCATCGACAGATCGTCGTTCCAAGAACGATGGTAGTGATAGAAGCCATCACCCACATTGATGTTGAACCACGGGTTACGCGAATGCTCGAGTTCTGCCAGCCATGCCTGTCCTGCTTCGTTGCGTTTGAGCGATTGCAGAATGTCCTGCACCGCGATGCCGTCTTTAAATTCCGCCTGCACGCCGAGTTTGACGGCGCAACGCGCCAGTCGACGCAGTTCTTCATCGGGCCGAAAGATATCCGCGTCAATGCCCGCCACCATGCGCGCGATGGTCTGATCGGTAATCTCCGGAAAGGCTTTCTTACAAAAATCAAAGAAGGTGAGATAAGCGCCATAGCCGAGCAGCAGGAATTCGAAGTGGTGATGCCACATCCGAAAATATCCTTCGAGCGTTTTTTGGTAGGTATCGAGCAGAAAGTGATTGGACGCGACGCCGTAGCCCGCATGTACGCGTTCCAGTGGTTCGAACTCCGGCAACGCAGGCTTCGGTAGCGCTTGAGCATCGTTAATCAGTTGCATCATCTTCTCGCGCCACTGTGCGTACAGTCGCTCCCAGTTGGCGTAGTAGTAGAAAGCACGCTGTTTGAACTCTTCAGTGCGGCGAGCGATCTCGGCCGGATCGGTCACGGCATTGCCACCGATGTACACGCGGCCGTTGATGACGCGGTGATCGATGCCGAGCGTAGTGGGCAGGCAGTGTACGCGTGTATTCGCGGCGCCCAGTGCACAGTAGGCCGCCTCGGCGGTAACCATGTCGAACGCAGACATGGGTTCGGGAAAATGCATCGAGTTATAGAACCAGAAGCGTTCATCATCCGCTGCGCTGAACTGAACCGTATAAGGATAAGCTGCCTGTGCACGCTCCGTACCAGGTACCACTTGCAAGGAACTGGGAGAAGGAAAGCCCGATTTGACTGCGGTATTCATGGTGAAGCCTGGCTGCACTGGGTTTATTCACTTGATTGAGTTCAATCGTCGCGAAGCGCCGTGGCGCATCACGCAAGCATGGGCATTAGCCTATCGGTCCGCGTGCTGCGCGGCGCGCACAGGGGCGCAACACTCATGGTTCGTAACTGCAAAATTGAGTGTATTAGCGGCTTGCGAGGCTTAGTGGCGCGGACGTACTATTTCCTCACAATCAGGCGGGCGACATCGAAACATAATATGCATACGCGAGCTGAAGTTGAGCGGCCGGTGCGACAGTGCTGGTCCACAGCGGATGTCGAGACACGTCATGCTTTGGCGTACTGGACCGAAACCGTTTGCAAGTCGTTCATCGAGATCGATATCGACACACCGATACGGGGCCCGTTTCACGGCAAGCTTGAATGCATGACGCTTGGCCCAGCCATGCTGCATATCATTGACGCCGACGCGCAGAATGTGCGGCGTACCAATGCACGCATTGCCCATAGCCAGTACGGCGGCGGTTACATTCTTCTGCAATTGTGCAGCGGGCACATGCAGCTCGCTCAACACGGTCGCGAAGCGCATCTGCAGGCAGGCGACTCGGTGCTCATCGATTGCAATGTGCCGTATCACCTGGAGTCGGTCGCAACCCGTAGCGTTGCAGTGCGCTTCGATGAGTACTGGCTGCGCAACTGGATGCCGTCACCCGACAGTATTGCGTGCCGTCCGTTCCTGGCCAGCGGCAGGTGGAGCAAGACGCTCTGCACTGCGCTGGCGAATCTCGATGATGAAGCCGTAGATGAGTTGGCGCTGCCTGCGAGCGTCGTCGCAGAACAACTCGCTGCGTTGCTGGCGCTTGCGGGCGGATCGCAGGTACACGCTTACACGCCGAGCGAGAAACTATTGACCCGCCTCCGGCAAACGATTCGCGATCGTTATCACGAATCAACGTTGAACGCCGATGCGGTAGCGACGAGCAACGGCATATCGAAACGTTACCTTCACTATCTATTCGCGCAAGCATCCAGCACCTTCGGCCATGAGTTGATGCAGGTGCGCCTGGAGCGCGCGCAACGCTTATTAAGCGATCAGCGTTATTCGGGGCTACGGGTGAGCGAAGTGGCCATCAGATGCGGATTCGTAGAACCCAGCCATTTTGCCCGCCGCTTCCGCAAAACCTTCGGCATTGCGCCCACCGAGTTTCGCGACACGCAGTAGTCGCTCGCGGCGGCTGCGACAATTGCTTTGCAAATATCCCCGCGTTGCCCCCAAAGACAGTCAGCCACAGCTTGGCTTTCGGCTGACTAGTGTTTTGATTCCATGACGCTTTAGACGGGAAATCAGGGGCAACAACAAGCTGCGCTTCAGTGGCGTCAGTCACTCATCAGCTAAATCCTGAACGGCCATGCGCTGCCGGCCGACGGCTTTTGCACTTTTATAACTTGTATACAATATTAGAAATAGAGTACATTTGCTCCATTCGCACACGCCAGTGAGTCAGCGATGAGTAGGCCGATAAAAGAGTACGACGATATCCCCGGTACCACCGTCTTCGACGGAGAACGGTCGCGACAGGGTTTCCACCTCAATATGTTCTGCATGTCGTTGATGAACGCTCAGAGCCGCGCTGCGTTCAAAGCAAATGAGGCGGAGTACTTGCAACGTTTTGCATTGACTGACGAACAACGAGCGGCGGTGTTGCAGCGCGACTGGAACGGCATGATTGCGCTTGGCGGCAACATCTACTTCATGGCGAAGCTCATTTTTTCGGATGGCAAGTCCGTTCAATATGTTGCCGCGCAAATGGCCGGCATGAGCCAGGAGGCATACGCGCAAATGATGTTGAACGGCGGGCGTTCGCCAAACGGCAATCGTTATCAGTGGGAGCAAGCCAATGGCTAACGTGTTTGCTGCGTTGACGACTTCGCATGTGCCGGCGATTGGTGCGGCGATTGATTTGGGTAAAACACAAGAACCCTATTGGCAGCCGGTGTTCGCCGGTTATGAATTTGCGCAGCAGTGGATTAAGCAGGCCAAGCCCGACGTCGTCATTCTGGTATTCAACGATCATGCTTCGGCGTTTTCGCAAGAGATCATTCCCACCTTTGCGCTCGGCTGCGCTGAAGAATTTCAACCGGCCGATGAGGGTTGGGGTGCGCGTCCGGTACCGGTAGTCAAAGGCGATCCGGCGTTTGCCACGCACCTCGCGCAAGCCCTTATTCTCGAGGAATTCGATCTCACCATTGTCAACAAGATGGATGTCGACCACGGCCTCACCGTGCCGCTGTCGTTGGTGTTCGGTCAACCCGACGCATGGCCTTGCAAAGTGATTCCGTTGGCCGTGAATGTGGTGCAGTACCCGCCACCGACCGGCAAGCGCTGTTTCAACCTGGGTCAGGCGTTGCGCAAGGCGGTGGCTTCATACGACCAGGACCTGCGCGTCATGGTGTGGGGTACCGGCGGCATGTCGCATCAACTACAAGGACCGCGCGCCGGCTTGATCAACCAGGAGTTTGATCAGCGTTTTATGGACTTGTTCATCGATGACCCACGGAGCGCTGCCGGTATTCCACATCTGGAGTACTTGCGTGAGTCCGGGTCGGAAGGCATCGAGCTGGTCATGTGGCTGGTTGCTCGTGGCGCACTTGAGCCTGAAGTCCGCACCTTGCGCCGTTTTTATCATGTGCCTGCATCCAACACCGCAGTCGGACACTTGATCGTCGAGAACCTGAGCAATGCCTGAGCATGATGCAAACGGTCGCCGCAACTAGTCAGCCGAACAATACCGATATGAATGCTACGTTCGCCATTCCTACCGCATTGCCAGCGCATCTGCATGCTTCGGTAACGCAGGCGCCCATGCCGGCAACACTCATGGACATGAGCATGCGGCACTTGCGAGCCCTGCTTGCCGTCGCGCGTTGCGGCACTGCGCACAAGGCAGCGCTGTCGCTGTGCGTGACTCAGCCGGCAGTGACGCGCGCCATTCAAGAACTTGAGCAGGAATTGGGTTTGCAGTTGTTCGAGCGAACCACGCGCAGCATGTCGCTGACGCGCGCCGGCGAGCTGTTGTATGAACGCACGGTGCGTGCGCTCAATCATTTAGATCAAGCCGAGCGCGAATTGATCGATATCAATATCGTCCGCCGTCCCCGCGCCAGCCTGGTCGCGAAGGTCACGCATCGTCATCTACGCACGCTGGTTGCAGTGGCCGAACATCACACCGAAACGTCGGCTGCGTTGCACCTGGAGTTATCGCAACCGTCAGTGACGCGCGCATTGCGCGAGTTGGAGTGCATCGTCGAAACGCCGCTGTTTCAACGCACCACGCGCGGCATGCTGGCGACCAGCGCCGGTGAGGTATTGATCCGCCGCGCCAAATTGATGTTTGCCGAATTGGCCGCGGCCCGTGACGATCTTGCCTCGCATGGCAATGATATTGGCGGGCGTATCGTGATTGGCTCGCTGCCATTGGCCAGTACCTTGCTGGTGCCACGCGCGGTAACGCTATTGAAAAAAGAATGTCCGAGTCTGTCAGTCACCATCTTGGAAGGCGCTTACCAATCTCTGTTGGACGGACTGCGCTGTGGCGATATCGATGTGTTGGTCGGTGTGCTGCGCGATCCCGCTCCGTGCAACGACATCGTTCAAGAAGCGCTGTTTGAAGATCAGCTGTCGGTAGTGGTGCGGCCGGGTCATCCGTTAACCAAACTCAAATATCTCACCTTGGCGGATGTTATCGATGCCGAATGGGTGTTGCCGTATCAGGGCGCGCCGTCACGCCAGATATTTGAACGAGTGCTAAGCCGTGCCGGTTTGGCGATGCCGCGACAAGCCATCGAGTCGAACGCGCTGCTGACCATACGCGCGCTATTACTGGAGAGCGATCGCGTGTCGATCTTGTCGCGCAACCAAATTCACTACGAAGCATTGCACGACATGCTGGTGGAACTGCCCATCGATATGCGCGGCAGCGAGCGCCAGATTGGCCTCACCATGCGCGCCGATATCAAGCGTTCTGCCGGCGCGAATGCGTTGATAAGAAGTTTGCGCACCACGAGCATCGGCATGCAGCGGTGCAGTTGTCGATTACAGAACGAAGATGATCGACGTTGATTAATCCATTCGCTGCACAATCGTGCGGCGCCGTTTTACACAGGGGTAGAGCAGCGATGAGTTATAAAAATCTGGAAGAGTTGTTAAAAGGCGTCGGCAGTCCGGTCAATTTACTGCGCAATTCGCAGATCGGCGCGTACGTATATCCGGTGGTGCCGATTGAGTTTTCAAACTGGCGCGATGAGCAACGCGCCTGGCGTGAAACCGCCGTGTTGTTCGATCAATCGCATCACATGGCGGAAATGACCGTTAAAGGGCCTGATGCGCTAAAGATGTGTTCGTATCTCACCATCAACAGCTTCAACAATTTCAGCGTCAATAAAGCCAAACAAATGGTGCCGTGTAGTTACGACGGCTACGTCATCGGCGACGGCATTCTGTTTTACCTCGATAAAGATGAACTATTATTTGTCGGCCGCGCACCGACGGTGAATTGGATGCAATTCCATGCGGAAACCGGCGGCTTCAAGGTCGACATCATTCGTGACGATCGCTCGCCTTCGCATCCGCGCGGCAAAGCGGTGTATCGCCGTCATTATCGTTTTCAAGTGCAAGGACCGAATGCGGCGCAAATATTAGCTAAGTTGAATGGCGCGCCGATGCCTGACGTGAAGTTCTTCAATATGGACTACATCAACATCAAGGGCCGCAAAGTGCGCGCGCTACGCCATGGCATGGCGGGCGAGCCGGGCCTTGAGATTTGGGGTCCATACGAAGAGTACGACGAGATTCGCGATGCCATCGTCGAAGCTGGTAAAGACCTCGGCCTTGCCCAAGTGGGCGCGCGCGCCTATGCGAGCAACACCTTGGAGTCTGGTTGGATTCCTTCGCCGTTACCTGCCGTGTACAGCGGCGAGAGCATGAAAAAATATCGTGAGTGGCTGCCTGCCACCGGTTATGAAGGTACAGGCTCGATTGGCGGTAGCTTTGTCTCCAGCAATATCGACGACTATTACTGCACGCCTTATGCGTTGGGATATGGACCCTTCATCAAGTTCGATCACGACTTTATCGGCCGTGAAGCATTGGAAAAAATGGCGGCAGGTCCACACCGGAAAAAAGTGACGTTCGAATGGAACAACGAAGACGTCAGCAAGGTGTTCGCTTCGATGTTCGCGCCACCCGGCGAAAACAACAAATACATTGATATGCCCAATTTGAATTACGCTTCGTCATCATTCGACAAAGTGATGATGGGCGGCAAAATGGTGGGCTATTCAATGTTCGGCGGCTATAGCTTCAACGAGCGCCACGTGTTGTCACTGGGCGTCGTGGACCCACATATCAACATCGGTGACGTATTGACGCTGGTGTGGGGCGAGGAAAATGGCGGCACCCAAAAGACCACGGTTGAGCGTCACAAGCAAACAGAGGTCCGTGTCAAGATCGCTCCGGTTCCCTACGCGCGCGATGCGCGCGAGGGTTATCACTCTGGCTGGAGGACGCGTCAATCTTAAGCGGCGCGTGTTATTACAAATCGGGGTGAGCTGCCCCGATTTGTTTTAAGTGCGTGTATCACCGGCCGGTTGCCATAAGCAGGTGTACGTGTACTGCTGTTGGAGCCGGCAAATTGGATCGCCGCTTGCGCTTGCGCAATCCAGCCTTGACCAGTTCGGTGGTGCAGAACCCAGAGTCATAGGTATCAAAAGCCCGTCCGGGCGCATTGGACGCGGCAGTGATCGCCAAGCTGAGTGTGTATCAGTTATCCAGTCGTGCCAGCAATGACGATGTTATTGTTACCGGCATCGATCCTCGCTGGCCAACACGCTATCATTCCGGCCGGTGAAAAATCTGCAGGAGATAACTCAGCGTGATCGTCAAAGTGAACAACATCATCGCCCGTCTACGTGATCAACCGGGACCGTTGTTGTTGGTGCTGCATGCCATTCAGGACGAGTTTGGTTACATACCGGCAGACGTCGTGCCACTGGTCGCAACCGGACTGAATCTATCGCGTGCTGAAGTGCATGGTGTGGTCACGTTCTATCACTACTTCCGGCGTTCACCGCCCGGGCGGCATGTGGTGCAGTTGTGCCGCGCCGAATCCTGTCAGGCGATGCAGGCAGGCGTGCTGGAAGCACATATCAAGCAGCGCCTGAACCTTGAGTTTCATCAAACCACTGCAGATGGAAAATTTTCGCTGGAGCCGGTGTACTGCCTCGGTAATTGTGCGTGTTCTCCGGCTGTGATGATCGACGGCGAACTTCATGGCCGCCTCTCGCCGGCACGCTTCGATGAGTTGCTTACTCAATGTGAGTCGGACCGATGACCGTGGTGATCTACGTTCCAAAGGACGCATCCGCACTCTCGCTGGGGGCAGGGGCAGTGGCGCAAGCCATTCGCGAGCAAGCGCAAGCGCGTGGTGTTGATGTCACGGTTAAGCGCAACGGCTCGTATGGTCTGTTCTGGTTGGAGCCGCTGGTTGAGGTCGAAACGCAAAGCGGCCGACAAGCCTATGGTCCGGTGACCGTGGCGGATGTACCTGGTTTATTTGCTGCAGGGTTTCTGCAGGGCGCAACGCACCCTTTGCACCTCGGTGTGACGCAGGAAATCGTTTATCTCAAACAACAACAACGTTTGACGTTTGCGCGCGTGGGCATCATTGAACCCGCCAATCTCGATAGCTACCTTGCGCACGGCGGTTATCGCGGATTACGGCGGGCGTTGCAGATGAGCTCGGCCGAGATCGTGCAAACTGTGATCGAGTCAGGGTTGCGTGGTCGCGGTGGCGCCGCTTTCCCGACTGGCATCAAATGGCAGACCGTATTGGATGCACCCGCTACCCAAAAATATGTGACATGCAATGCCGACGAAGGCGACTCCGGCACCTATGCCGACCGAATGTTGATGGAAGGCGATCCTTTTACTTTGATTGAAGGCATGACCATCGCGGCAGTGGCGGTGGGGGCCACGCAGGGATACATCTATCTGCGGGTCGAATATCCGCACGCCCATCACACTTTGAATGAAGCCATCGCCAGCGCCCGCGCAGCGGGATATCTCGGTGACGACGTGCTTGGCAGTGGCAAGCGATTCAATCTGGAAGTACGTCTCGGTGCCGGCGCCTATATCTGCGGCGAAGAGACTTCCATGCTGGAAAGCCTGGAAGGCAAGCGGGGTGAAGTGCGCGTGCGGCCACCATTGCCGGCGATCAAGGGGCTGTTTGGCATGCCGACGATTGTGAACAATGTCATCTCGCTGGCGAGTGTGCCCATCATTCTCGATAAAGGCGCGGAGCATTATCGTAATTTCGGTACGGGAAAATCACGCGGTACGCTGCCCATTCAACTGGCCGGCAATCTGAAACGTTGCGGCTTGGTGGAACTGGCATTCGGTGTCAGCTTGCGTACCTTGCTATATGACTATGCCGGCGGCTCGGCAACCGGTCGGCCACTGCGTGCGGTGCAAATTGGCGGACCGCTGGGCGCGTATGTTCCCGAAGCGCAGTTCGACACGCCACTTGATTACGAGGCATTGACAGCGATCGGCGCATTGCTTGGTCACGGCGGCATCGTTGCTTTCGACGACACAGTGGACATGGCGCACATGGCCCGCTATGCCATGGAGTTCTGTGCCGCCGAATCCTGCGGCAAATGCACACCGTGCCGGATCGGCTCAACACGTGGTGTCGAAGTGATTGATCGCATCATTAACGATGCGATCAATCGCGAACAGAATCTGCTGTTGCTGGATGATCTGTGCGAAACCATGACGCATGGTTCTCTCTGCGGCCTGGGCGGCATGACAACGATTCCCGTGCAAAGTGCGCTGAAATATTTCAAGCAGGACTTTGTGCGGAAGCGAGCCGGCTCATGATCCGCATCGTGTTATTCCCTCTGTCATTGATTCACGCATTGCCTTCACACACACCAGAGAATCAATCATGTTTTCATTAGGCCATCACGATCTCGGTACGCCGCGCAGTGACAGCGAACAATCCGTCACGGTAAATATTGATGGTGTGAGTGTGACCGTGCCTGCAGGTACGTCGGTGATGCGTGCCGCCGCGAGTATCGACAATCAGATTCCCAAGTTGTGCGCCACCGATAACTTGAAAGCCTTCGGTTCCTGCCGCCTGTGTTTGGTGGAGATCGAGGGTCGCAAGGGTTATCCCGCATCGTGCACGACTCAAGTGGCCGAGGGCATGAAGATTCGCACGCACAGCGACAAGCTCGAGCAATTGCGGCGTGGCGTCATGGAGTTATACGTCTCCGATCATCCGCAAGAGCTCATCAGCGATCAGGCGCCGCTGCGCACGGAAATAAAGGAGATGGCGCAGCGTCTCGGTGTGCACAGCACACGTTACGGCAGTGACGGCGAGCATCACGTCGGGTTGCCTAAAGATGAGAGCAATCCTTATTTCAGTTTTGATCCCAATGCCTGCATCGTCTGTTCACGCTGCGTGCGCGCCTGCGATGAAGTGCAGGGCACCTTGGCGCTCACCGTTGAAGGTCGCGGCTTTGATTCGCGGGTGGTGGCGAGCCAGAATGAATCGTTCCTGGAGTCGGAGTGCGTGTCGTGTGGTGCCTGCGTGGAAGCTTGTCCCACTACTGCGCTACAAGAAAAAACCTTGATCGCCAAGCCACTGCCTGAGCGAGTGGTGACCACCACCTGTGCCTACTGTGGCGTGGGTTGTTCGTTCAACGCGGAAGTGAAGCAGAACGGAACCGATAGCGAAGTCATCCGCATGGTGCCCAATCGCCAAGGTCATGCCAATCAAGGTCATGCCTGCGTCAAAGGCCGCTTTGCGTATGGGTATGCCACCCATAACGATCGTGTGTTGCGACCGATGATTCGGCGAAACATCAGCGATCCCTGGCGCGAAGTGTCCTGGGATGAAGCGATCAATTATGCGGCTGCCGAGTTCAAACGTATTCAAGCCAAGTATGGCAAGGACTCGATCGGCGGCATTACTTCATCGCGTTGCACTAACGAAGAAGCCTACCTGGTGCAAAAACTGGTGCGCGCCGCGTTCGGCAATAACAACGTCGACACCTGCGCGCGCGTTTGTCATTCACCCACGGGTTATGGTTTGAAGCAAACGCTGGGTGAGTCTGCCGGTACGCAGGAATTCAAGTCGGTAATGCAGGCCGATGTGATCATGGTGGTCGGCGCCAATCCCACTGAAGGACATCCGGTATTTGCCTCGCAACTCAAGCGCCGCTTGCGCGAAGGCGCCAAGTTGATTGTGGTCGATCCACGCGCCATTGGCCTGGTGCGTGCACCGCATATTCAAGCCGCGTATCACTTGCAGCTGCGGCCCGGCACCAATGTGGCGTTGATGAATGCCATGGCGCATGTGGTGGTGAATGAAGGTCTCACGCAGGAGTCTTATATTCAGGATCGTTGCGAGGCTGATGCTTACGCAAAATGGCAAGCATTTGTGGCGCATGCAGATCGCTCGCCCGAAGCGACAGCTGAGGTGACCGGCGTGCCTGCCGAGCTGGTGCGCGGCGCGGCGCGCTTGTATGCGCAAGCACATAACGGCGCGATCTATTACGGACTAGGCGTTACCGAACACAGCCAGGGCACCACGACGGTAATGAGCATTGCCAATCTCGCCATGGCTACCGGCAACCTCGGCCGCGAAGGCGTGGGTGTGAATCCGCTGCGTGGTCAGAACAATGTGCAAGGCTCCTGCGACATGGGCTCATTCCCACACGAGCTCAGCGGATATCGACACATCTCCGATGGCGCAACGCGCGCGTTATTCGAATCGGTGTGGCAGGTGACACTGGATGCCGAACCGGGTTTGCGCATTCCCAACATGTTTGAAGCCGCGCTGGATGGCAGCTTCAAAGGCATGTACATCCAAGGCGAAGATATGGCGCAATCCGATCCCAACACGCAACACGTCACCGCCGCGTTTGCCGCAATGGAATGTGTGGTGGTGCAGGATTTGTTTCTCAATGAAACCGCGCTGTATGCCCATGTGTTTCTACCCGGTGCCTCCTTCCTGGAAAAAGACGGCACGTTCACCAATGCCGAACGGCGCATCTCGCGCGTGCGCAAGGTGATGGAGCCGCGCGCGGGTTATGCGGACTGGCAAGCCACCATGCTGCTGTCGAATGCGCTGGGATATCCCATGCATTACCAACATCCATCCGAAATCATGGCGGAGATTGCCGCACTGACGCCGACGTTCACCGGCGTGAGTTATGAGAAGCTCGATCAGCTTGGCAGCATTCAATGGCCTTGCAATGGCGCAGCGCCCGACGGCACGCCCACCATGCACGTGGATCACTTTGTACGCGGCAAGGGCAAGTTCTTTGTCACCGAATACGTGCCGACCAGCGAGCGTGTCAACAATCGCTTCCCGTTGATACTGACCACCGGTCGAGTGTTATCGCAGTACAACGTCGGCGCGCAAACCCGGCGTACCGCGAATGTGATGTGGCACGACGAAGACCAACTGGAGCTGCATCCACATGATGCCGAGACACGCGGCATTGTTACCGGCGATTGGGTAGGAGTGGCGAGTCGTGCCGGTGAAACGGTGTTGCGGGCAGTGGTGACTGAACGAGTACAGCCCGGTGTGGTGTACACCACCTTTCACTTCCCCGAGTCCGGTGCGAATGTAGTGACCACTGAGAATTCCGATTGGGCGACGAACTGTCCCGAGTACAAAGTGACTGCCGTGCAGGTGGTGAAAGTCACGCAACCTTCGCAATGGCAGCAGCGGTATCGAGAGTTGACCGAGCGCCAGCGTAATATCGTGCACACCCATGTCAGCCATACCTGAAGCCACGTCGGCCGCGCCTGCCTCGCCTGAGTTGCGCAGTGAAGTACGTGTGCAACGCTGGATAAATGGCAAGGTCGAATCCGCGCTGGATCAAGTTGCCGAAGAACAACCCGTTGCGCTGAGCTATCACGGCATCCCTTACGTGGTGATGCTGGCGACACCCGCTGATCTTGAAGACTTGGCTGTCGGCTTTACCTGGAGTGAGGGTTTAGTCGATAAGCCCAGTGAGATTCGCAGCGTGGAGTTGTTCAATGAGCGCGATGCGTTGGAACTGCGCATCGGCATCGACACCGAACACTTCAGCGCATTGCTGCGCCGGCATCGTAATCTGACCGGCCGTACCGGTTGTGGTCTATGTGGCGCGGAGACCATCGAACAAGCCATTCGGCATCCCGCGCCAGTAGCGCAGGGAGTCACTATCACCGCCGATGAATTGCACGCCGCATTGGCCGAACTACACACTCGGCAACCGTTGAACGCCAAGACCGGCAGTGTGCATGCCGCCGCCTGGGCGCTGCCTGGCAAGGGTATTCAAGTGGTACGTGAAGATGTGGGTCGTCACAATGCACTGGACAAGGTGATTGGTGCGTTGGTGCGCGCGGACATTGATTGCACGCAGGGTTACTTGCTCATCACCAGTCGCGCCAGTTATGAAATGGTGCAAAAGGCAGCGACAGTCGGCATCACCTTGCTGGCCGCCGTGTCTGCCCCCACTGCCTTGGCTATCCGTCTTGCCGATGCGGCCAACCTCACGCTGGTTGGCTTTGCGCGTCTGCATCAACATGTGCTGTACGCGCATCCACAACGTTTATTAACTGACCCGGCCCTGTGACCTATGGATATCGAACGCTTAGTAACCATGGCCAACGACATCACCGATTTTTTTCATGGCGCAGTCAGTGCGGATGAAGTGGCGAGCAGTGTCGCGACGCACTTGCGTAGATACTGGGATCCACGCATGCGCAAACAAATCATCGCGCATTGGCAAGCGGGCGCAGCGGGATTAAGCGAAAGCGCAAAGCAGGGAGTAGCGCAGTTGGCAAGCCAACTGCCGGCGGGCAGGGCCCTCTCGCCTGAGAGGTAACAGCCATCTTCTGCGCGCTGCCACTCTCTTCTATAACTCTGTAAGCGGTGATTCGCGGCTCTTTTCGAGCAGCGCGAGTCGCGATCAACTTCAGCGCCAGCGGAGAGTCACATGTCGACCGGAGCAACGGACAACCGAAAGCTGATCGAAGCGTTCATCGATCTATTTATGCGCCAGCTTAAGGTCCGCGAGGCGTTTGAGAAATACGTGCACGACGACTACGTTCAGCACCGGCCCGGCTTTCCCGACGGGAGGGAGGGCACCATTCTGGCACTCGAAGCGCTGTTCGCCGGAATGGGCGGCAAACCAATCATTCATGTAAAGCGCATTCTGGTCGATGGCGATTTCGCGGCCGTTCACATCCATGGGCGCGCGTCCGAGCAAGACCTCGGCATTGCCGGAGTCGATCTCTTCCGCATCGAGAGCGGTAAGATCGTCGAGCACTGGGAAGTCGTGCAACCCGTTCCGGAGTTGCAGCCGGGCGAGCGCTCTATCTTCTGACGCCTACTGCAACTATCCGCAACTTGTCTTTCTCAGCAATGCTCACGTAACGAGGTGAGCTGCTAGATCCACGCGGCGATTGTCCTTCTTGTACGGAGCAGGGTGCACCGTTGCACGTATGCGCTTCTGTCGTGATCCAGGCGAACCCCACAAGACTTCCACTTGTGTGCCCGGCGTTGCGAACGCAGGTTCTATGAACGCGAGCGTCAGCACCTTGCGGAAGTAGAAGCTGTAACCCGGAGAGGATGAGATGCCGATGGTTCGACCATCCTTCATCACGGCATCCGCCCAGATCACCCAGCGCTGCGGATGCGGGATGTCGAGATAGTCGTAAGGCTCGCCGTCTTCAAACAATGACGCATAGATGTCCACGACATCCGTGCTGTCGAACGCCAACGTCACGCGTTGCTTGCTCGTGCCTGCCGCTTTTTCGCGCTCCAGTGCGGCTCGCCCAACGAAGTCGTGATCGAACTTCACGCTCTTACCCCAGCCCAGGTCGTACGGGCTCATCATATAGTCGTTCACACTCGCGCCCTCGAAGCTGCCGCGGAGTGCCGGCGGTGTGTTGAACGCATGTTGCCAGCGCTTCCCTATGAACTCCGGGAAGCCGGCGCACCGCGGTCCGAACATGTCGGGCATGTAGTGCCACAGTCCCGTCGGGAACGCGGCCTCCAGATGGTTGATCATCGCGGTGCGTTTGCCGAGCCGACGAATGCCAAAGGGTGCGCCGACGGCCAGGAGTGCATCGCGCACGATGTCCTTGTCGGCTTCATCGCCATGCAACTCGAAGCCGATCTCGCCGGCCATCCCCTGACGCAACGCATAGACGCGCTTGCCCGCAATGGTCACTTCGCGGAAGTGCATGAAGGAGATGCCATTAAGTGTCTCGCCGGTGACGGCCTCGCAGACTTGAAGTGCCTTGGGCCCGGATACCTGCAGTTGAAAGGTACGGATCTCGCGGGCGACTGCATCATAGCCACCCTTGCTCAAGAGAAAGTCGTTGTAGACCGCCGGGCCTGACTGAACCCGATAGAGATCTTCGGCCATGCGCATGAGGACGCCTTCCACGATCACCTTGCCATCGTCGTTGCACTGGATGATGTGCTTGGCCTGACCGATGGCGAAATTCTCGAAGCTGTTGGTACAGGTGTCCCTAAAGAGCCGGAGCGCGTCGGGTCCGCGCACCTCGAGATCCATCAGAAATGACCAGTCACCGACATAACAGTCCGTCTTCCACGACAACTGCTCGTCCTGCCAGCCGCTGTATTCCGGTCCACCCCATCCGGCCTGGTAACCGGGAATAGTTGAACGCAGTACTGCCAAGATCTCATGACTCATCGGCTAATCCCCCAAGTTTATGCACTCACCACACGGGCGTCGTGCGCGTACACGCGCAGTCGATCGCCACCGCTCATACTCTACGTATCGCCTCGATGTGCTGCAGTCGAGCGCGACCTTTCACCACTTCCGCATGACACACGGCCGCGCGCTCGACGCAGTGCTCGAGCCAATAATCCCCCGCTGCGCGCATGCGGCGATGCGCAGCGGAGTGTTCCGGGAGCTGCAGGAACTTGCCGGCAATCCAGCCGCCCGCAGCGAGCATGGCCATGCGCAGCAGCGCATCGGCACCCGCATCGAGATCACCGTTGCGTGGATCCATGGTGCGAATTTTCGCGGCGGCGTCCTCCAGCAGATCGAGACAGCGACCGAGTCGAACATCGTTGCTCGTCGAACGCGCGCGCCGCAGAAATGCGGCCAGACCGTTACCGTCGCGCAACATGCGTCGATGTGCAAAATCCAGCGCCTGCATCCCTGAGGTGCCTTCAAATACAGCGAGCACGCGCGCATCACGCAACGCTTGTTCCACAGGCCAGTCGCGCGTGTAACCGGCGCCGCCGAGCACCTGGATCGCATCGCTCGCTGTATCGAACGCCGCTTCCGCGCCGAACGTTTTTACAAGAGGCAGCAGCCATTGCAAAAGTGTTGCGGCTTCATCGCGGCACGAGGCGTCCGACTCGAAACGCGCAATGTCGGCGAGATTGGCCGCCGACAATACCAGTCCGCGAAGCACTTCCACACGGGCGGCCATCTCGAACAGCTGCCGCTGCACTTCCACATGTTGCACGATCGGGACGGGCGCGCCGGGCTTGCCGCCTTGCTTGCGTTCTTCCGCGTAGGCGAGTGCGGTGTCGAGACAACCCGATGCAATGCCCAGTCCCATGATGCCGACGGACAAACGCATCTGCCCGATCATCACGAACATCTGCTGCAGGCCGCGCCCGCGAGTGCCGAGCAACGTCGCCGGCGCATTCTCGAAACCGAGCGCACAGGTGGGTGAGCCATGCAACCCGAGCTTCTCTTCAATGCGGCGCACGTGAACGTTTGGTCCTGTTTCGACGAGGAACAGACTGATCTCGGGTTGCGTGGCGCTCGCTTCATCGGTGCGCGCCAGCACGCAGTGCAGGATGCGCTCGGTGAGATCGTGATGACCGAAGCTGATCCAGCACTTCTCGCCCGTGATACGCCAGCTATTGTCGGGCCCTTGAACCGCACGCGTGCGTAGCTGCGGAACATCGCTCCCGGCACCGGCTTCGGAGATGCAGATGGTTGCACCGAGCAATCCGGAAGCGAGATCGGGTAACCACGCTGCTCTCTGCGCCGCATCGCCGAAGGCTTCGATGAGACGAGCGGCTGATCGTTGCGGCACGGCGATCATGCCGAACGCTGGACAGCAGCGATCGAAGATTTCCTGCACGGTGAGTGTGAGCGACAGCGGCAGTTGCTGCCCGCCGACTTCGAGTGAATGATCGAGCGAGGGCCAGCGACCTGCTATGAACGCAGCCCACGCGTCGCGATGTCCCGGCGCAGTGCGCACGGCGCCGTTATCGAACCGCGCGCCGACACGGTCCATCGTCTCATTCAGCGCGATGAGGTGACGTTCGCCAAAACGTGCGGCTTCTTCAATGACAGCCGCGACTGTTTCAGGCAAGGCGTCGGCAAAGCTTGGTGCCAAGGTGCGAACATGCGCGATCTCATCGGCCTGCTCGAAGTGAGCCGCGAGCAGGGACGTGTCGATCGATGGATAGCGCGCACGCATCGCTAAGGTAGGTTGCGGGTGATGAGTAACGATCACCGCGTTGCACGCGCTTGCGCCAGTGCCTTGGCGCCCACCCACAAACCATGCAACTGCGCGCGCGCCGCAACGGGCAGCTTGATACGTGCCACCGGCCCACTCTTGAGATCATCAGCGTTCAGCACCCAGATCTCCTGCTCGTACCGCTCCTCGCCGATTTCACGGCTGATTTCCGCCAGCAACCAACCACGGCTGCTCGGTTGGGATGACGGCACGTGCACCGGCTCACCGATCGCAAGCCCCGGGCCGATGTTATAAGGATCAATGTACCCCGTATTCATATCGACGGTCAGCAGCGAGTTGAACGCGAGACCTGCGGGACCTGCGTGCAGGGGTTTGCCGCCATTGGGATCGATGGTGAGATACCAGCAGTAGTCGTACTTGCGACCCTGAACGATATCACGTGTGCGTGGCATTTCGCCGAAGGGACCGAGCACCTGCTGCTCGATGCCGGCCTGCGGTTTGTTGAGATCCATCGTCCAGCGTGTGAGTCCGCCGTCGATCTCCACAGGCACGCCGGAGTCTTCGAGAACGAATGGGATGAGATTGCGATCGGCGAGACACATGTCGAGATGCACACGGTGGCCTTCTGTGTACGCATTCATCACGTGGTATGCGTGCACGCCCTTCGGTCCCTTGAACCAGACCATCTCTTGAACCGACCCGTAACGCGGCATGATGCCAATCCAACTGTCGCGGTCCATGTGATGGCGCCAGTGCGGACCACCGGCTTTAACGCGGTCCAAATCTGCAATGGTGGGGAAGATCGGAAAGATGGCGTGCGACTCGGTGATCGCGAAGTCGTGCATGAACGCGCAGTACGGTGCATCGAACCATTGTTCGGAGACGAGTTCACCTTCTGGGTTCGCCCTGCAGTAGGCGATGGTCGGTGAGCACAGTCCCGCAGCTTCGTAGCCGAAGAAGAACAGCTCGCCCGTTTGCGGATCGGGACGCACGTGCGCCGTCATGGTTTGCGAGCGCAGTTTGCCGTGGTAATCCCATTTACCGATTGTCTCGAGTGTATGTGGGTTGATCTCCCACGCGCGGCCGTCCTCCTTCGTCATGAACAGCCGCCCGCCGTGATACACCGGAGAAGTATTCGATGTAGTGCGATCAACGTTCGCCGCCAACGGATCGTCGGTGTACGGATTGCGATAGATGCCGAACAACGAGCGACCCGCAGCCATCTGCGCCTTGTAGCGCTCATTCTGCACGTAGCGAAGCAGGTAACTCGCGCGCCCATCGCGGATCTCGAGCTTCGCAATCATGCCGTCGGCCGAGAGGATCACGTCATCCTGCCGCATCGGCGGGAACAGTGGATCGGGTACGGAGCGAAAGAACGTACCTTCGACCTCGGCAGGAATGTGTCCTTCGATCTCGAGATCGTGCAGCGACACTTCCATACGTACGGGCTTGTTCAAGCCCTTGAAGTGGACGGTGTCAGGAAATGTGCTCATGGGCTGCTCTTAGAATTACGCGCTTCGACCGCGCGCAGATACGCAGTGAAATCGGTGTTGGCGCCGAGCGCATCGCGCGCTGCGGCCCAGCTCTGGCTTACGGTTTCGAGCACGGGCAACTTAAGCTCGAGTCGCTCGCCCAAACTCGCGGCCAGTCCAACGTCCTTCGCCATCAAGCCGATCGAGAAGCCGAGCGCGAACGTGCGTGGCAGTACCTGCGTCTTGAACAGCGTCTCGGAAATTTGACTGCGGCCGGTGGAGCTGTTGATCACATCGAGCAAGGTTGCGGGCGTCACGCCGAACCGCTCGCCAAGCAACAGACCTTCGGAGGTGATTGCGATGATCGCTGCCGCAATCGCGTTGTTGATCGCCTTCGCCGCATGACCTGCGCCGAGCTTGCCAACCTCGATGTGTCGCTCGCCAAAGGCTTGCAGCACGGGTCGCACCGTATCCAATAGCGCCGGATCATCCGTGCCGATCATCAACGCGAGCTTGCCTTGCGTGGCCAACGGCACACCACCCGACACCGGTGCATCGACGAGCGCGACATTCAACGCTTTAAGTTCGGCGCCCAGCGAAACGGTACCCGCCGCATCAGATGAACTCGTATCTACGACGATGACGCCGCGACGCGCCTGACGGAGCGCACCTTCTTTGCCGAGCAGCGCTTCGCGCACGATCTGCCCATTCGGCAGCATGGTCACGATCACATCGCGATCCGCTCCGGTCTCTCGCAAGGATCCCGCCCAATGCTCGCGAAACGATTCGGCGACTCGCGGATTCGCATCGAACACTTTGACCTCGTGTCCGTTCGCGATCAGCCGACGCGCCATCGGCGCACCCATATTGCCGAGCCCGATGAAGCCGACTTTCACTTGAGTGCTCCGATTTCACGCAGGGCTTCTTCCGCGGCCCGCAACGCACCGAAGGAGGCCGGCACGCCGCAATAGATCATCGCGTGCAGCACGAGCTCCTGAATCTCATCGACCGTCAAGCCATTCGCGAGACCGCCTTTGACGTGCATCTTGGTCTCGAGCTCACGGCCTTGTGAGATGAGCATCGCAAGCGTGATGAGGCTGCGATCGCGGCGGCCCAGGCCAGGGCGATTCCAGGTTTCACCGAAGCAGTAACGCGTCATCATGTCGTGCCACGCCTTGGCGAAGTCGCTGGCATTGGCGATCGCTTTCTCGGCGAGCTCGGGACCGAACATCTCGCGGCGAACCTTCATTCCCGCATCGAACAAGGGATTGCTCATCGTGACTCTCTAAAGTTGAATGCTGACGGATTTGATCTCGGTCATCGCTTCGACCCCTTCGCGGCCGTGCTCGCGACCGATGCCGGACTGCTTGAAGCCGCCGAATGGCACGGAGAATTGCATCGGTGGGTTGCCGTTAATTTCGATCGAACCCGCTTTGATGCGGCGTGCGAGTTTGTGAGCAGTGGACAAATCCCGCGTCCAGACACTGGCTGCCAGGCCGTAATCCGAGTCGTTCGCCATCGCAGCAATGTCGTCGAGATCATCGAGCGAGAAGGGCGCGGCACACACGACGGGGCCGAAGATCTCTTCGCGAACGATGCGAGCCTGGGCACTCGCGTTGGCCACAACGGTGGGCTGGACGAAGTAACCAGGGCCGGCGAGCGCCTGACCGCCCGCGACGACTTCAGCGCCTTCTTTACGGCCGATGTCGATGTAGTTTTGGATGCGATCGAGCTGCGCCCGGCTGACCACGGGACCGAGCATCGTGTCGGGCTTCACGCCATCGCCCACTTTCAAGCGACTCGCAAAGGCCGATACGCCCGCCACGACTTTGTCGTAGGCCTCTTTCTGCACGAACAGACGCGAGCGCGCGACGCACACCTGACCCGTGTTGAAAAAGATGCTCATGGCCGCCGCTTCGATGGCGCGCTCCATGTCGGCGTCCGCGAAGATGATGTTCGGTGACTTGCCGCCGAGTTCCAGCGAGACGCGTTTCAAGTCGCGCGAGGATGCGGCGAGGATCGCTTTGCCCGTCGCCGTCGAGCCGGTGAAGCTGATCTTGTCGACCAGCGGATGCGAGACGAGCGCTTGGCCCGCGGTCTTGCCGAAGCCGTTGACGATATTGATCACGCCATCAGGAAAACCCACCTCACGCACGATCTCACCGAGCCGTGCACAGGTGAGCGGCGTCTGTTCTGCGGGCTTGAGCACGACAGTGCAGCCGGCAGCGAGCGCCGCACCCAGCTTGCCGCACGCCATCGGTAACGGAAAATTCCACGCACTGATCGCGCCGACGACGCCGACGGGTTGGCGCAACGTGTAGGTATGCCACTCGCCTGCGGCGGAGGAAGGCAGCGTATGACCCGCGAGCTTCGTCGGCCAACCGCTGTAATAGCGCAACGCTTCGTACGCCATCGGCAACGCCCCGTTCAGCGTAATGGTGTACGGCATGCCGTTGTCGAGTGTTTCCAGCAGGGCGAGCTCTTCTGCACGCGCTTCGATGGCGTCGGCCAGGCGCCACAGCAGCTTGGCGCGCTCGCTCGGTGGCATGGTGGCCCACGGGCCTGCATCGAACGCGCGTCGCGCTGCGCGCACCGCCGCATCGATGTCCCGCGCACCGCCCGCGGCAGATTGCGCGATCACCTCACCGGTAGCTGGATTCTCGACATCGAAGACCGCGCCGTCCTGCGCGTCGACGTACTTGCCGTCGATGAACAACTGTGCGGGCTTCGCTTGCAGCTGCCGGAGCAGCGCAGCGATACGTTCTGAAGAAGGCGGTGTTGGAACTTGCATAGGGCTTGATCCGTTGTTTGGTGTGTGTGGTTAGAGAACCGCGAAGTAGCGAAGCGTGTTGCCTTTGGGCTGGCGTGTGCCAAGGCCGATGACCACGCAGCGGGTCAGCCAGTCGTAAGGACCGGTGGCGACTTCGAAGGTGGGACTGGTTCGCAGGTAGTAGTCCGCGAACGGCACCTCGGGTCCGCCCTCGAACATCCACGCCTGAATGCGTTGCAGCGTGTCGGGCTTGCGTGGCGTCAAATAGCCGCGGTTGTGCATGAGGATAAGCGCCCCGTCATTCGCTTCGAGCAGGTAACGCGCATCCAGCGCTAGCACGTTGTCCGGACGAAACAGCGCCCAGTCGCCGCCGCTGTCGGGGACCACGCGGCCGTTGAGATACGGTCCGCTGATGACGCCGCTCGCGATGTACGTTGCGCCGCGACCTGCGCCACTCGGCATCTGCCCGATCATGTTCATGAGCCCGAACTCGAGTTTGATCTCGAACAGGAATTCGCAGCGGGGTTCAATCGGTGTCGATGTGGTTGTAAAAGGCAGCACGGATCACCTGGGCTTGAGCCACCGGTTAGGTGGCGCGTTGTTATACTGGCCCCGGCTAATCACAAGAAGACAGGTGGTCCTTATCTCGCGTTAGGACCACCCTTATCCACTGGGGGAATAATGTCGGGTTTAACCCTACGACAGTTGGAGATATTCGCACAGGTCGTGGAGCGGGGCAGTTTCCGGCGTTGCGCGGAAAGCATTGGCGTCTCGCAGGTTTCCATCAGCGAACACATCCGTGAGCTCGAAGCGCGACTCGGCGTGAAGCTGTTTCAGCGCAACGCCGGTGGGCCGGCCACGCTGACGCCCGAGGGCGAACGGGCGTATCGGCGCGTCACGAGCATTCTTGCCGATCTCAATGACTTGAGCTGGGACGTGAGCGGCGGACGCAAGGGGACGCGCACGCGCCTGCTCCTGTCGATGCATCCGTACGTCATGCGTCAGCTCGGTTCTTCGCTCGCCGAATTCAAGACCAACCACGCCGATGTGGATGTCACCGTCGAGTTCGAACTGGCGAATGCGGACCAGCTGTATCAACGCGTGCAAAATCGCGAGATCGACCTGGCGTACTTCATGAGCTTCGATGGCCACGAAGCACCTTACAGCGAGCTGGTCTCCTTAGAGCCGCTCAGCATCTTCGTCGGCGCCCATCATCCGCTCGCGCACAAGCAGAACGTCACGCCTGCCGAGGTACGTGCAACGCCAGCCGTTCATCTCGGGCCACGCAATCCGCTGCGGCTCGCCGTCGACCGTGCGCTGGAACAGGCCGACTGCCACGGGTCCGAGGTGGTCATGCAGGCGGACGAATACGGTCTGATCCTGCACTCCACACAAAAGGGCGATGGTTTCTCCTGCATGTTCCAGGCGGTGACGGAGGAGGTTGCGGCAGCAGGTATCGTGCCGGTCGCGCTGGAACGTCCGATTCCTGCTTTGCAGTTGCGACAGATCGTCCGTCATTCCGCGCGTCACGATCCGCTGGTGAAAGCACTCATCGATACGCTCGGCGGTGCATTACGCAAACGTTGAGCCGAACACATCACTGGTGACTTATCGCGCGAGAAGGCGGGGCCTTCTTCCGGAGTAGCGGAGTGAGGTCTAGTGTCAGCAGCGGCTCTATCACCTGCCTCTGTCGGTTCCTGAAGAAGACCCATCACTCGCGTTTGAACAATGAACTCCACCATGGAACAGCCTGCACGTTCCCGCTTCACAGACCAGATCGTCGTCGTCATTGGCGGCAACAGCGGCATCGGTCGCGCCAGTGCAGCAGCGTTTGCGCGTGAAGGTGCGAAAGTCATCATTACCGGCCGCAACGCGACGACGCTCGCCGAAACGGCGAAGAGCATTGGCGCTGCCATGTCGGTGCAGGCCGATGTGACCGATCTCGCCGCGACTCGTGACCTCATGCGGCGCATCGGCGCGACTTATGGGCGCATCGACGTGCTGTTCGTCAATGCCGGGACCGGTGCGTTCGTGCCGGTCGAAGAAGTGACCGAGGCCTTCTACGATGAAATTCTTGCGATCAATTTGAAAGGGCCGTACTTCGTCGTGAAGTACGCACTGCCGCTGTTGCAAGCGGGTTCGTCCGTAATTCTTACTAGCTCCATCGGTCACTGCAAAGGCATACCGGGCAACAGTGTGTATGCAGCCAGCAAGGCCGGTGTGCGGGCGCTGGCACGCAACTTCGGCGTGGAGTTCGTCAGTCGTGGCATTCGCGTCAACTCCTTCAGCCCTGGGCCGATCGACACGCCGCTGATTTCTCGTGGTGGCATGAGCGACGCAGAAGTGGCTGCAGCCAAGAGCGCCATTCAAGAACAGGTACCCATGAAGCGTTGGGGTTCGCCGGAAGAAGCGGCGAACGCGGTGCTCTTTCTTGCTTCGCAAGAATCTTCCTTCATGACCGGCATCGACCTGCTCGTCGATGGCGGTGTCGTCAGCTTTTGATCGCGAGCGCAGCCAATGAAAATTCTGATCACCGGTGCATCCGGTCCGTTTGGTTCCGGCGTCGCGCGCGGGCTGATTGCCAAGGGCGTGCAGCCTTCGCAACTCATCCTTGTCTCACGCGATCCCAGCAAGCTGGCCGAGTTCACGGCACAAGGCGCCGAGGCGCGCGCTGGCGATTTCGACGATTATGAATCTCTGGTGCGAGCGTTTGCCGGTGCCGAGCGCATGCTGATGATCAGCACGAACCGTGTCGGGCAGCGCGAGCCGCAACATCGCAATGCCGTGAATGCCGCCAAGGCCGCGGGCGTTCGTCACGTGATCTACACGTCGTTTGTGGGCAAGCCGAACTGTGTGTCCATGGCAGTTGCCGATCATCGCTTTACCGAGCAACTGCTGCGCGATTCCGGGCTGGCATGGACGTTCTTGCGCAATTCACAGTACAGCGAGGCGATGCGTGATGCCGCCGCGCCCGCCGCCATTCGTAGCGGGCAGTGGCTCAGCGCCTCCGAAGGCGGTCGCATTGCGTTGGTGACTCGCGATGACTGCATCGCCGCCGCAACGGCCGTGCTCGCAAGCGACGGACACGAACGCAAGACGTACGACATCACCGGCCCGGAGCTGCTGTCATATCGCGAACTCGCGGCGCTCGTAACCGATCTCACCGGCTACTCGATTACCTACAAGGAAGTCGGCGCAGACGGCTTGTATGCGGTGTTCGATGCCTTGGGTGTGCCGCGATCGGCGCAGGACGATCTCGTCGTCAACGGCTTTGGCTGGTGCAGCGACGATATGGTGTCATTCGAATGCACGCTCGCCGCCGGCGACTTAGCCTTGATCTCCGCTGACGTCGAGAAGCTGACGGGACGCAAACCGATGTCGATGCGGCGGTTCCTGACGCGGCATCGCGAGCAGCTTCGGTCTGTTCGGCCTGAGTGAAGGCCTGCTGCTCGGCGCGAATGATCGGATGTATTGCTTGTTCCGTCAGCCGTGTCGCTGGCCCTTACGCAACTGAGTTGAGCTCGGAGCGACGGTTGTCGCGCTTGTATGGAGCCGGCGCGACAGTCGCACGAATCAGTATCTGCCGTTTGCCGGGCTCGCCCCACAACACCTGTACTTGCGAGCCGGGCTGCGCCACGCGTTTGTCGACAAAGGCGAGGGCGAGCATCCGCCGGAAGAAATAGCTGTAGCCCGGCATCGAGGCGATGCCCATCGGGCGATCGTTCTGCAACACGGCATCGGTCCACGCGCCCCAGCGTTGCGGATGCGGTATGTCGATGTACTCATAGGGTTCGTCTTGGCCGAAGAGCGATGCGTAGATCTTCACGATGTCATCGCTGTTGTATTCCAACGTGACGCGACGCCGATAGTTGTCTTCGGCAAGCTCACGCTCGAGCGCAGCGCGGCCAACAAATTCATGATCGAACTTCACGCACTTGGCCCAGCCCAGCTCGAATGGACTGAACGTGTACTCGTGAATGTCCTCGCTCTGAAAGCTGCCGTGCAGCGTAGGCGCGATGCCCGATGTGTCGAAGTGCGTTTCGATGAACTCCCGATAGCCTTCGGTGTCCGGCGTGAACGCATTGGCGAGGTAGTGCCAGAGACCGGTCGGAAACGCGGCTTCGAGGTGATTGATCATCGCCGTGCGGCGCCCGAGGCGGCGAATACCGAATTCCTCACCGGCCGCGAGAATCGCCGCAAGCACGGCGGCTTTATCCGCCTGCGCGCCGTGAAACTCGAAGCCGATCTCGCCGGCCATGCCTTGGCGCACCGCGTACGCTTCGCAACCGGCGATCGCAACGCGCCGGAAGTGCATGAACTTGATGTCGCGCAGACTTTCGCCCGTCACTTTTTCGCAAACGGCCAGCGCTTTCGGTCCGGATACCTGCAACTGAAATGTCTTGATCTCACGCCAGCGCGCGTCGTAGTTGCCTCGCTCCAGATTGAATGCGGTCCAGAACGCGGTGGAAGACTGCGTGCGAAAACGATCCTCCGCCATGCGCATCACGACGCCTTCGGCGACGACTTTGCCAATGGTGTTGCATTGGACCAGATGCTTGGCCTGACCGATCGCAAAGTTCTCGACGCTGTTTACGCCAGTGTCGCGAAACACCTTGAGTGCGTCCGGCCCGGACACTTCCAAGTCCCACAAAAAGGACCAGTCGCCGACATAGCACGTGGTCTTCCACGACATCTGCTCGTCCTGCCAGCTCGTGTACTCAGGACCACCCCAGCCTGGGTGGTATGCTGGCTGCGCGTTGCGTAGGAACTCGACGATGGGATGAGTCATGTGGTCTTCACCTCTTTAGAACAAACGTGGCGTGTGGCTGCGGAGTATGGACATTGCTAGCGACGTCAGCGCCCGTATTCAGAATGAGAGCAGCCGCTTTCTCGGCAATCATCACGGTCGGCGCATGTGTGTTGCCGCTGATGATCAAGGGCATGACGGACGCATCGACGACGCGCAAGCCTTGCAAGCCATGAACGCGTAGCGACGCATCGACCACCGAAGAACTCGGATCGAGACCCATGGCGCAGGTCGAGGTCGGATGCATGGCGGTCTGAATGGCATTGCGCAGAAAGCCATCGACATCGGTCTCGGATTGAACCGCGCGCCCTGGAAACACCTCACCGGCGATCAGCTCCGAGACAGGCGCAGTCGCAAAGAACTGGCGCACGAAGTGCACCATCTCGCGAGCAGCGCGCCGGTCTTCCTCTGTGGATAGCAGCCCCAAACGAATCACCGGTGCATCGTCTGGATTGCTGGAACGGAGCGTGACACTGCCGCGGCTGGTGGGATGCAGTTGAATGGCAGTCGCGCTGAACTGATTACCCGCGCTCTTGCGCCAACCCGGAAACCACGGCCGCGACATAAAGGAGACATGGCTGACTTGAAACTGCGTATCGGGCCAGCGGCCCTCTTCGCGTAGCCGTATGTAGGCCTGCACGGAAAGCGGCGCATTGCACAGCGGGCCGGTGCGCTTGATTGCCCAGCGCAAGCACGCAAGCGCCAGTTGATCCAATCGCATCGCATTCTCGAAGCCAAGCGATCGCGAGCTCGCGAAGACGAACGGCACCAGAGGATGATCCTGAAGATTGCGTCCAACCGCGGGCAGATCATGCAGTGCTGTGACGCCGACGGCGCCAAGCTCGCGGTGTGGGCCAATGCCCGAGAGCAGCAGCAGCTGCGGCGAATTGAATGCGCCACCGCTCAGGATGACTTCACCTGCGGATACACGCAGCGTTTGACCTGAGCACCGATACTCCACGCCCGTGGCACGACTGCCCTCGAGCAGCACGCGCGCAACGTGCGCGTTGGTCTCCACGTGCAAGTTCGATCGGCGACGAATGGGCCCCAGGTACGCAGTGGCGCTGCTTTCACGCTCACCACGACGCACGGAAAAGTCGGGCATGCCGAAGCCTTCCTGCTCCGGTCCATGGAAATCGTCGAGCTCGCGATAACCCAGGCGTTGCGCCGTTGCGATGAAGCGCGAATAGATGCCGGGCGCGCGTGGATTACGCGCCACGTGCATCGGGCCGGACGCGCCGTGGTGTTCGCTCGCGCCGCGCCAGTTGGTCTCGGCGCATCGGAAGTAAGGCAGGACCTCGTCATACGACCAACCGGACAGGCCCAGTGCGGCCCACGCGTCGTAATCCCCACGATTGCCGCGCGAATACATCATGCCGTTCACGGACGAAGAACCGCCGAGCAGACGTCCGCGCGGCTGATGCAGAGAGCGGCCGGCCGTCCACTCTTCAGGCTCGGAATAGTAGCTCCACCCGAAGCGCGGCGACTCCGATGTGGGATGCCACGCAAGCGGCACACGCACTCGCAGATCGCGATGCTCGCCGCCAGCTTCGAGCAACAACACGCGTATCGCGGGATCGGCAGAGAGGCGATTCGCGAGCACGCAGCCGGCGGAACCGGCACCGACGATCACGAAATCGTAGTGCCGGGCGATGCGATTAGGTGGCCTGCCATTCATGATCTGACTCGTCAAAACATGCCGTTCGCGTTGGCCGAGTGTTCCGGCACCGCTTGGCAGACATCCCAGTGCTCTGCGATCCGATCATTGGCAATGCGGAAGACATCGACGACCGCGTTGCCGCGTTCACCGGGATTGATGATCACGTGCACGTGCGCGATGACGTAGTCGCCGTCAACGAACACGCGCTGCACACGATGCTCGGCAGCGGGCGCCTCGCCGCGCGCCCAGTCGAGAAACTTCTTGAGTCCTGCCGCACCGGTGGCTGCGTGCGGGTTGTGCTGCACGTAGTCCGGCGCGACGAATTCATCGACGCGCGACGAGTCGAGCGGCTTCAACACATGCTCGTACAGATCGAGTACGAGCTTGCGATTGGCTGCTTCTTGGGTCGTGTACGTCATGAGGGTTGGCTCAGAAGTTCCACGCCGCAGTCAACGTAAACTGCCGACCAGGCGCGACGATTCCTTGATGACCCGCGCCCAAGCCTGAGTAGCCGCCAAACTCGATCACCGCCTCGTCGCTCAGGTTGGTGCCGAGCAATTGCACGCTCCAGCCTTGCGTCGTGCTGTTCAGACCGATATAGGCGTCGTACAACGTGTAGCTGCCTTGCACATCGATCGGGTCGCGATTGGCATTCATGCTGTAGCCGTCGTTGTAGTAGGCACGGCCGCCGTACGTGAATTCGAAATCGCCGGTGAGCGCATAGGTGCCATCGAGATGCAGGCTGCCGGTGTACTTCGGTGCGAACTCCAGGCGCTTGCCCTTGGCGTTGGTTTGCGCGGGGCTCGCGACTCCTTCGATGCTGCAGGGCGTGAACACTGCGAAGGCGTCCAGCGGCACGATGCAGCCTACGCCCGGAAAGTTGTCGTACTTGGCATCAAGATAGGTGAAATCCGCGCCCAGCCGAATGCCCTGGGTGAGCTGGTAGCGGGATTCGATCTCGAGACCCTTCGAAGTGATCGTGGCGGCGTTGGTCGTGCGTACGTTGTTGCCCTGCGCGGAGGTCACTTGCAGATCTTCGAACTTCGTGTGGAACACGTCGGCATTGAGCTGCAGCCGCGAGTACGTGAACTTGCTGCCCAGCTCGAAACTGCGTGCGTTCTCCGGGTTATAGGCGAGATTGTCGAGACCGGAAGACTTGTTCTGATCGTCGAAGCCGCCGGCCTTGGTCGCGCGGGAGTAGGTGAAGTACGGATGGATTGCAGACGTCGCGTCCCATTGCAAGCTGATGGAAGGGTCCACTTTGCTGAGCTTGATCTTGTGGCTCGTGAGTTGCGGCGCGGGATTCGTGGGATCGAGATACGTGAGCCAGCCCAGCGGTGGGAACCCGGCGATCAGCGCAGCACCGCTGGGCGAGAACGTGTAGCTATCCAGCGGCGCACCGAAGTCGCTGGCGCCTAGCAGATAGTCGGCTTGCTTCTCGACATTCGTGTAGCGCGCACCGGCGACTACGCGGAAATGTTCCGTGAAGTTGAAGGTGAGCTGACCGAACGCGGCATACGCTTCGTTGTCGGCGATCATGCCGTTGCGCTGGCCGACGGGTGTGCCCAACACCGCAAGGTCGATGCCTTGATAGAGCTTCTGTTTCTGTTTGTAGTACGTGCCGCCGACGAGATACTCGAGGAACTGCCCGGTGGGCGATGCCAAGCGTAACTCCTCGTACGTCTGCTCGAAGTGATCTTTCGCACGAGCCGCGCCGAGCGGCACTGGAACCGCGGCGGCCGCCACGGCCTGCTTGAAGTCGTACTGCGAATAACCGGTGATCGATGTGAGCGTGTGATCGCCGAGCTGCCAGTCGATGTTCAGCGTGAAATTGTCCGCGTCGATGTCGGTGAATTCATCCGTGACGCTGCTGCGTTTGAAGTCGAGCTGACCGTCTTCGATCGTGGGATCGATCGCGTATCCATAGATCGGCAGCGTGTTGAAGCCCAAAGCGTACATTTGGAACGGTGAACCATCGGTCTTGCGCGAAGAGGTCTGGGCCGTGAACTTCAGCGTCAGATCATCGCTCGCCTTCCATCGCACCATGGCGCGCGCGAGATCCGAGTTCGTTTCGAGCTTCGGCCCGCCGGGCACGACGTTCTTGATGTAGGGACCTTGGTACTGCGTGGTAGCGGCGAGGCGGATCGCCAAGGTGTCGCTGACTGGCAGCGACACGGCGCCATCGACGTGATAGCTCTCGTGCTCGAACTCATAGCCTGCCGCAACGTGACCTTCGAAGTGATCGGCGGGTTCCTTGTTGATGACGCTGATGCCGCCTGCTACTGCGTTGACACCGAACAGCACGCCTTGCGGGCCGCGGACCACTTCGATGCGCTCGACGTCGAAGAAGGGATTCAAAAACTGATTGGCACGGCCGGCGTAAACCCCATCGACGTACGTCGCAACCGATTGCTCGAACGTGCGCGATCCGCCACCCGAACCGACACCGCGAATATTGACGATGGGATTGAACGGCGTCTGTGCAACGTGCAGGTTGGGGACGAGGCTCTGCAGCTCACCGATGTTGGTGACGTTCTGCCGCTCGAGTGTGTCTGCGCTTAGAACAGCAACTGCGAGGGGCACGTCGCCGAGGCTTTGAGCGCGCTTCTGCGCAGTGATCACGATCTCTTCCAGCGTGATTTCTTGTGCGTTGACGGCGTTGACGCCAACACTGAGCGTCAGTGCGCCCACCGTCAGCCCGATGACTTGCTTCGACATGATTCCCCCTTTACGTGTGATGTAATACGCAGCGGCAGTACACGATACGGGCCGCGGCTTTAGCGCAGTCTAGGTTGCGCATCGGCACTCCGGAACAAAGCAGCTGATTGACAGGTGAGAGGGCGGGGCTTAAGTCCGAGCCCGACGCCGAGGTATCGAACGCGACGACGGTCACACTTTTACTTCAGCACGACGGTACGCCCGTCATTCACGAACACGCGGCGCTCGGCGTGCCACTTCACAGCGCGATTCAGTACGACACTCTCCAGATCCGCGCCGATCACGGTGAGTTCCGCAGGCTTGAGCGTGTGATCCACGCGTGCGACTTCCTGCTCAATGATGGGACCTTCGTCGAGATCCGTGGTCACGTAGTGAGCCGTCGCACCGATCAACTTGACGCCACGGGTATGCGCCTGGTGATACGCCTTCGCACCTTTGAAGCCGGGCAGGAACGAGTGGTGAATGTTGATGGCGCGGCCTGCGAAGTATTCGCATGCCTGCGGTGTGAGAATCTGCATGTAGCGTGCAAGCACCAGCAACTCGGCGTCCAGCTTCTCGAACAGCTCGGCGATGCGTTCCTCCTGCTCGCGCTTTCTGCCGTCGATGACGGGCAAGTAGTGGAACGGCACGCCGTGCCATTCGGACAGGCTGCGCATGTCCTGATGATTCGAAACCACCGCGATGATCTCGATCGGCAACGTGCCCGTGCTCCATCGGTGCAGCATGCTGTTCAAGCAATGGCCATGACGCGAGACGGCCAGGATCGTGCGGCAACGATGCTCCATCCGCGAAAAATTCCATGTCATGCGGAAGCGCTCGGCGACCGTCAACGCGAACTCACGGTTGAGCTCTGCGAGCGGCGGCGTGCCCTTGCCGTCAGGATGAAACACGGTGCGCATGAAGGACGTCACCGAGAATGGATCGTCGTAGTGTTGCGCCTCGGTGATGCAACAGTTGTGTGAGGCCAGGAACATCGCGATCGAGCCCACGATGCCCGTCGTGTCGGGGCATGACACCGTCAGCACATAACTTTCGTTTGAAGCGGCGCCCGCAACGGCCGAGCCGGCCGGTCGATGCGAAACAGTGGGATGAGAAGCGACATCGAGGTTTGACATGGCATTGCTGCGCTGGACTTAAGAGAACGTCAGCATAGATGCACGTGTGCCATCGCGGAATGAAGCTGTTTGTTGACGCGCGAAAGGCATCACCCTATGCCTATGTCAATTGACTTGTCAGCGGCTCTAAGCAACAGTGGGTCATCGAAAAACTGACGCAGCTTGGCGAGATCACCGCTGATTCGGTACGGCAAGCACAGCATGTCGCCTACAATAAATAGTGCTAGCTATAGCGCTCGTGTAAGCTGATAGCGAAGTCAAATTGGTCGAATTGCAAGCGGCATTCGAGTCAGTGAGTGAACGCTACAACACGGAATTTTATGACTGCAAAAATCATCGATGGCAAAGCTGCCGCGCATAAGTTGCGCATTCAATATGCTGCTCGCGTCGCCGCGCTCAAAGAACGAAATGGAATCGTTCCTGGTCTGGCCGTTGTGCTGGTCGGCGCAAACCCGGCTTCGGCTATCTATGTGAACAACAAGGTGCGTGCCTGCGCTAGTGTCGGCGTGCGTTCTATGCAGCACAATCTGCCGGACACGACCGATACGGAATCACTGGTGCAACTCATTGAGCAACTCAATGCTGATAAAGAGGTGCACGGCATTCTGGTGCAATTGCCACTACCACCGCATATCGACATGCGACGCGTATTGGAAGCCATTTCAGTGGATAAAGATGTCGATGGGTTTCATCTCTACAACGTGGGTGGCCTGGTCGTCGGCAATACTATTTTTTCGCCGTGCACGCCCTTCGGCGTCGTGAAGTTGCTGGAGCAAGAAAACATCAGCGTCGAAGGCCAGAACGTCGTAGTCGTGGGCGCCAGCAATATTGTTGGTAAACCCATGGCATTGATGCTCATGCAGCGCGAGGCAACGGTGTGTATCTGTCATGCCAAGACCCGCGACCTGGCGCAGTTCACGATACTTGCCGACATTCTCGTGGTGGCAGCCGGCAGACCGGGATTGATTGTGTCGCAGATGGTGAAGACCGGCGCCGTAGTGATCGACGTGGGCATCAACCGTTTGCCGGATGGCACGATCACCGGCGATGTCGATTTTGAAAACGTGCGCAAGAAAGCTTCTTACATCACGCCGGTGCCAGGCGGTGTTGGCCCGATGACGGTGACCATGTTGCTGGAGAACACACTGATGGCGGCCGAACGTTCGGCTTAATAAAGTCCTCTCAAGGAAACGCCATTGAGTTAAGTATATGAAGCCGAGATGCCGTCATCCACGGCCACGATCGTTGTAGCATCGGCGACCTGGCGGCCATTACTGCTGATAGTCCGGCCGAACCTGCACCGACTTTTAATGACGACAAGGAAAGACATCTCGGCTCCGCTCGATGGCGGATGTTCTTATGCCGGTCGCTGAGCGGCGTCCGGCTGATCATGCTCTCGTAGCAGAACGCAGCGGCTACCTCAGACTTGCTTCTCCAGAACGACGACAGGAATCTCGCGCTCGGTGCGCGCCTGGTAACTCGGATATGGCGGATAGATGAGCGACATCATTTTCCACAGGCGCTCGCGTTCTGCACCCGTTGCGGTGTGTGCGATTACGGAGAATTTCTGGTCGATCACCTGTACCTGCGCAAGTGGCGTGCTTTGCAGATTGAGATACCAGGCAGGATGATCCGGCGCTCCGCCTTTGGAAGCCACGATAACGTAGCGATCGCCATCCATGCCGTAGATCAACGGCATGGTGAGTTGTTTACCTGAGCGCCTTCCCGTCGTAGTGAGCAACAGCGTCGGCGTGTTGGCGTGCCCGCCGAACGCTGTGGCGTCCCATAAGTGTCCTTGCGCCGGCGATTGCTGGTATTGCCGGAGGTGATCCGTAATCCATTGCGACACTTCGCGTTTACCGCTTGCAGCGTTGTTTTCGCTCATTGCATCACCTCGTTTTTCAAGCAACAGAAATCGCCGTTCAGCAGATACTTGTGAAGGATAAAGCAAAAATCACCGGAAAATTGGCTCGTTGCATCACTTGCTCACGGTACTTACGAACCGGCCTTGGCTTCTATCGCCGCCTGCATTGCCAACGACTGCTCCGCTTGTGCCAAGTGCAATCGCTCTACCATCGCGCCGGCCACATTTACTGCGCCTTTATCTTTATTTTCAGGCTGTGCAAAAGCGGTCGTAACTTGTTTTGCCCATGCGATATCAGCCGCCGACGGTGAGAACACGGTATTGCAGATGGCGATTTGTCGCGGATGAATGAGCGTCTTGCCATCGAAACCATAGATCACACCTTGACGACACTGCGCCTCGAGACCGACATCATCATCAAACTTGTTATACACACCATCGAGCAACGCGATGCCATGTGCCCGTGCTGCAGTCACGGCCAGCGTTAACAACGGCGTGAATGGTGTGCGTTGCTGATCGAGCTGCATATGTAATTCTTTCGCCAGGTCGTTTGTACCCATCACAAAGCAACTCAGGCGCGATTGGTGCGCAGCGCTGGCGATTTCCTCCAGACGAAACATGCTCAGCGCTGTTTCGATCATTGTCCACAACTGCAATCTGGCCGGCGCCGCTTTGAGCGCGGCGTCGTAAGCGAGCACGTCCTGCCGAGTGCGTACTTTGGGTACTAAGACCGCATCAGCACTTAAATTGCGCACGAAGGCCAGATCTTCCGCGCCCCACTCGGTGTCGAGGCCGTTGATACGGATAACCAGTTCGCGCGATCCAAAGCCGCCCGCCTGAATGACATCGGCAACGGTGGCTCGTGCTGCTGCCTTCATGCTGGGTGCGACGGCGTCTTCCAGATCGAATACCACGGCATCACATGGCAAGTTGCGCGCCTTTTCAATGGCGCGTGAATTCGAGGCCGGCACAAACAACACGCTGCGACGCAGGCGTGGTACGTGGCTGGTACCGAGATCAATGCTGGAATTACCGGTCATGGACAAGCTGCCGTTGCGCTAAAAGGGTGTTGTATTATACGGAGCCTTCCTGGCGTAATGGCTTGTCGATGCAGATGGTCTGATTTGAGCGTGACGCATCGACACGCATATCCGAAGCAACAGCATTCGAATTTTATTGTTGAGAGATGTATCAATGTCGCAAGGCACAGTAGCAATCGTCGGCGCGGGACAGGCGGGACACCAAGTGGCGATGTCGCTACGAGAACAAGGTTATGCCGGACGCATCGTGATGGTGGGCGATGAAGCGCACGCACCGTATCAACGACCGCCGTTATCGAAAGCGTTTATCGCCGGCAATGCAGGCCCCGAATCGGTGGCGTTATGGCCGGAAAAATTATTCGCAGACCGGCGTGTGGAGTTGATCACCGGCAAACGCGTCGTGGCGATCGATCGCGCGCATCGCAAGATTGCGCTGGATGACGATCAAGTCATCGAGTATGAACACTTGGTGCTGGCCACCGGCGCGCGTAATCGACCGCTACCGGTGCTGGGCGCCGACCTGCAGGGCGTGTGCTTTCTGCGCACCGTTGATGAAGCGGTTGCCGTACGCGCCAGACTACCCACCGCCAAGACGGCCGTGGTGATTGGTGCTGGTTTTATCGGCCTGGAATTTGCGGCGTCGGCGGTGAAGATGGGCTTGGACGTCACCGTCCTGGATGTAGCAGAACGGCCGATGGGCCGCGCCATTTCCAAGAGCATGTCGGAAGTGTTTGCGCGCGAACACAACAAGATGGGCGTGAAGTTGTTGTTCAATACTCAGGTCAAACATATTCGCGGTGAGGCCGGCAAAGTCACCGGCGTTGAAACCGTGGAGGGACAGATCTTCCCTGCGGACTTGGTGCTGATCGGCATCGGCGTCATTCCCAATGTGGAACTCGCTGCCACCTGTGATTTGCCGGTGCAAAACGGCATCGTGGTCGATCAGCTCATGCAAACAGCCGATCCGCATATCAGCGCAATCGGCGATGTAGCGGCGCATCCCAATGTGTTTGCCGATGGCGCACGTATTCGTCTTGAATCGGTGCAGAACGCGTCCGACCAGGCACGTTGCGTTGCGCACCGTATTGTCGGCAAGGCGAGTACTTACACTGCAATGCCCTGGTTCTGGAGTACGCAAGGCGATCTCAGATTGCAGATTGCTGGATTGCTAACTCCTGGCTGCACCGAAGTCATTCGCGGCGACATCAACAGCAGCAATGTGGCGATATTCAATTTCAAAGAAAACAAGCTGATCTGCGTCGAGACACTCAATCGTCCCGCGGACCACATGCTGGGTCGCAAGCTGATTTCATTGGAATTGCCGATCACGCCGGCACAAGCGGCCGATCTTAACTTCGACTTAAAGACGCTGTTGCCGACACCCGCGCCCGCCGCGCCTGCAAGTTGAAACATTTTCGGCGCATACTGAAATTATATTTCTCATTGAGAGTTTGACTCGTGAAAACACAGACATTTGCCTACACCGCCGGCGACAAGCACTGCCTTGGTTATCTTGCATGGGACGAAACCGCAGCGGGACCACGGCCCGGGGTGCTGGTGTTTCCTGAGGCCTTTGGACTGAATGACCATGCGCGTCAGCGCGCCGAGCGCCTCGCACAGTCAGGCTATGTGGCGCTGGCAGTTGATATGTATGGCGAAGGTGCGCTGTTCAAGGACATGTCGCAATTGGGTGCCGTTATTCAACCGTTGTATTCGGACCGTGCCTTATGGCGCTCCAGAGCGCGCGCCGCGCTCGATGCATTGCTGACCGTGCCGCAAGTGGATCGCGGCCGTCTTGCCGCTATCGGTCATTGCTTTGGTGGTACGACCTGTCTTGAACTGGCGCGCTCCCATGCGCCGCTTGCAGCGATTGTCACCTTCCACGCAGGCTTGAATACCGGCTTACCGGAGGACGCGGGCCAGATTCAAAGCAAAGTGCTTATCTGCAACGGAGCCGATGATCCGCTGGTGAAACCGGAAGCAGTCGATGCATTGCTCGCCGAGTTCCGTCGCGACAAAGTCGACTGGCAAGTGATTCACTTCGGCAATACGGTGCACAGCTTCACCAATCCGGATGCCGACGCGCGTGGTGCGCCCGGCTTCGCCTACAGCCCATCGGCAGAAGCGCGGTCGTGGGCAGCAATGCAACATCTGTTTACTGAAGTATTCGCGTGAGGCTCGTTTCCAGCTTGCGTTTACGTCGTCGCGGACACAGCGCCGGGTTGCTTGTTGCTACTCATGGTGGTCAGCACACCGGCAACCACCAGCACTGCGCCGACGATTTGTGCGATAGACAAAGATTGTCCTAACGCAACACCGATCACGCTCGCGAATACCGGTATCAGATTGGCAAAAATAGCGGCACGGATGGCGCCAATTCGCGCGACACCCTGGTTCCACCATAAATAAGCCAGCACCGAACCGAACAACGCCATCGCGATGATCGCCGCGATCACGTAGCCATTGGGCATGACGAACATGTCATCTTCAACGATGCAGGCCGTGACGACCAGCATGAACGTACCCACCAATATCGTGCTGGTGGTCAACAGCAGCGATGGCACATTGTTGATGAAACGCTTTGGAATGACGCTGTACAACGCGAAACAGGTACAGCCGACCAGCATCACCAGATCACCCGACGAGAAATTCAAGGTCAACAAATTGTGCAACGAGCCGTGAGTAACAATCACCACCACACCACTTAAGCTGATAACAAAGCCGAGCAACTGCCGCGGCTGAATCCTTTCACCAGTGAGCAGCGCAGACAGGATGGCAGTGATCGATGGATAGAAAGCCATAATCAATGCAGCATTGACTGAAGAAGTCAGCCGTAGTCCGTAAAACAGCGCCACGTTGAAACCAAATACACCGATCACACCCATCGCAATAATCGGCCAGATGTTGCGACGTAGCGCCTGATTATCCCAAGCTTTCCGTGCATACAGATATACAACCAGTACCGCGCCGGCGATCACAAAGCGCCATGCTCCTACGGAGAGTGGCGACATGTACGCGACTGCATACTTGCCGAGATGAAAGACGGCTGCCCAGAAGAATGTGGTCAGCACCAAGTACAAATAAGTCATGACTGCGTTGCCGTGTCGATAGCTGCGCTTATGAATTATCAACGCTCATGAATGAAATGGAATGCATAACAAGGGGCATTGCTTTTGAGTTCGAAATCAGGATGGAGAATGCAGCCCATTGTGGCGCTGCATGACACTTGCAACTGCAGCATCAAACCGCTCTTGAAACGCAGCATCTTGTTGGCGAAGTCATCGGCTTCAGGTGTGGGTCACGACTCGATCGCGACTATCTATGTGAAAAATTGTTAAGCGGCTATCCTTAGATTTGCGATGGCCGTCACGGATGCGATGAAGAAACTTGACACAACAGATATATCGGAACTTCATCACAGCACTGTTTTTGATGCTGACAGAAAATGGCAACGTCGCTTAGTATAGGCCCTCGGGTAAGCTATCAGGCTTGCTCATATCCTTAGGAGATCTGACGTGAAGAAGTTGCAGTTAGTAGTTTTGATGGCCGCCGTGGTTTCTATGTCCGCCATGGCGCAAGAAAAAGTTGCTACCAAAGGAAAAATGCTGGTTGCATCTGATGGCGCTCGCCTCGGCGCCGTGTACCGCGTAACCGAAGACGGTTCTGCTCAAGTAATTATCGATGGCAAGATGGTTAGCATTCCTGCTAACACCCTGTCCGCTCCAGATGGCAAGCTGACCACCAGCCTGACCCATCGTGAAGTATTGAATATGCACTAAGCTCGCCTTAGTTAACGACGCTGCACATACGTCGGTAAGGGGACCTTAAGTGAGCTAACTGGCTCGGAGCAATCCGAGCCAGCGCACTTAGCGTGATTATTACCAGTACTTCAGTGAGTGCATGCGGAGTTAATTCTGAGTGGTTATTCGCTCAACTGAGCTGAATCAGTCGAGTTATCGTCGATATCGGGTACTTGAGCTTCGGATTGACTTTGCGAGATCGCAAGGTTCCAGCCGATGATGCTCAATAGTTCATCCAGTTTGCCAAGCCTTCTTCACTGGTATTGGCAAAGGTCTCCACTTCGTGGAGTGCCGCTACTTCATCTATTTGACTTAGCACCGGCTGCGCGGCTGGCATGAGTTAAATGCGTTAGCCACGCCGATCGCTTGAGATCTTCCTGTCATTCCAGATCTCCATCCCACAGGCGATCGATCAATCGACCTGCCGTCACTTCGCTGACTTCCAACATCGCTGCAAGTGCGTTCTCCGCATTCGCTTACCAACATTGGTACACTGAGTCATACGAGTACAGCCGTAGTACATCATCCCCGCGAAAGCGAGGCGCCAGTTATATTCGAGTCGCTTCGCGATACGCTATTGACTGGATTCCCGTCCCCGATCAGGTCGAGGACAGGCTCTGTGCGGGAATGACGGCCTAAGACAGTGCTATTGATAATCTGACTTCGCTACTCCCGCATCGAGGCCTGCAATCCCGCGCATGAATCAAGTTGTGCATCCGCAAAGTCGGGACGCATTGATGGCTCGCTATGGCGAACGCTATCGCTGGCAGGTGCTGGCCGTGGTGGCGGTGGGCTTGATGGCAGGCGTTCTGCCCAGTGGCAGTTTTGTGGTGGCGATTCCGGCCGTACTGAAAGATTTTCATGGCGGTCAAAGTTCCGGACAATTGATCATGACGTCGTTCATGGTCACCAACACCATCGCGATGCTGCCTGCCCCCTGGTTGATTAATCGCTACGGCACGCGCACCTGTTTCCTGTGGACCATGGTGTTGTTGGCAGCGACCAGTGTGCTCGGCGCGTTAAGCCCCAACTTCTGGTTTCTGATCGCGATGCGCGCAGTGCAGGGGGCCTGCACCGGCACCTTGATGCCCATGAACAGTATCGTCGTGATGCGCTTGTTCGAGCCCAAGGATCAAGGTCGTGCTGCGGGCCTCATGGGTCTATCGATTACCTTGGCGCCGGCAATTGCGCCCACCATTGGCGGTGTGCTGGTGGACTACTGGGGCTGGCGCAGTGTGTCCTTGATGCCGGTGCCCTTGTGTTTACTGGCGTGGTTCGCCGCTGCGCGTTATCTACCGTTCCCCGCCCAGACCGAGCGTGTGCCTTTTGATCTGGTGGGCATGGTGTTGCTGGCCTTGCTCACACTGGGTTGGCTGGGCGCGGTGAGCAACATCACGGCACAGGGGACGATGCGTGATTGGTTGTTGGGCTCGTTGCTGGTGTTGATGTTATCGGCGTTCGGTTTCTGGCATCACGCTCGCGCCCATGCCAAACCGCTGATCGATCTCGATACCTTGCGGCGGCGTCGCGTCGCCATGGGTGTAATCGTGAGCTTCGTGCTGGGCTTCACCATCTATGGTTCTGCTTATTTATTGCCGGTGTATCTGCAAGTGGCGTTGGGAATGAGCGCGACGCGCGCCGGCGCGGCATTGGGGCCGGCCACCTTGGCGCTGGCAATGAGCTTTCCGGTTGCCGGATTCTTGCTGGACAATTTTTCGCCGCGACAGGTGATGGGGTTCGGCACGTTATTGCTTGCCTGTAGCTGGTTTGTGTTGGGTACTTTCGGCGCGCAGTTGTCATTCTTTGTGTTTGTTGGTCTATTGGTGATCAGCCGAGTGGGTCACGGCTTCATCATGACGCCGTTGAATCAGGCGGCGCTGCGCGCTCTGAAAGGCAATGCATTGACACAGGCGTCGGCGTTGCTGGGTTACGTGCGACAACTCGGCGGTGTGTGCGGCATTGCCGTGCTGGCAGGTTTTATCGAATGGCGCACCCAAGCACTTGGCGAAGATGCGGCGGCGCATGAACGAGCGTTCGGTGAAACATTTATTCTGGTGGCAGCGATTGCACTCGCGAGCATCATCGCCATCTGGCGCTTGCGTGTACCGGCAATGAACGTTGTCCGCGAATAAACATTATCACCAGCAAACATGCATGAATTCGCCAACGCAACGTCTGAAGCAGCAGAGCACACTGCAGCCCTACAGCAGTTGGCAAGCAGGCTCAAAGAAAGCCGCCGCTGCGTCGTGCTGACCGGCGCGGGTGTCAGCACCGAATCGGGCATTCCCGATTATCGCGATCACAACGGCGCATGGAAACGCACGCCGCCCATGCAGTATCAGGAGTTCATCGGCAGCCACGCAGCGCGGCAACGTTACTGGGCGCGAGCGCTCATCGGCTGGCAACAATTTCGCGACGTCGCGCCCAATCGCGCGCACTACGCGCTGACACAGTTGCAACACACCGGTGTCGTGCACGAGATCATCACGCAGAATGTCGATGGCCTACATCAACGCGCTGGCAGCACTGCAGTGATCGATCTGCATGGCCGCATCGATCTGGTGGAATGTCTGCAATGCAAACGCACTTCATCGCGTGCAGCGATGCAATTGGAACTCGCCACGCGCAATCCCGAATGGACAGCACTGCGCGCCGAGATAGCGCCCGACGGCGATGCGTTGTTAGAGCACGCTGACTTCGCAAGCTTCGACATCCCTCATTGTGAACAATGCGGCGGCGCATTGAAGCCGGCAGTGGTGTTCTTTGGCGAGAGCGTGCCTAAGCGATGTGTAGACGATGCCTATCGCGCGGTGCAAAGCGCCGATCTGCTGTTGGTGGCCGGTTCATCGTTGATGGTGATGTCCGGCTATCGCTTTGTGCGTGAAGCATGTGCACTCAATATTCCGGTGGCAGCGATTAATCTAGGTCGCACACGTGCTGATGACGAGTTGGATATAAAAATACAAGCGGGTTGTGGGGATGTGTTGCAGTGGTTGGCTGTGGCTATTTCACGGCAATAGCCTGACTACACGCGCCGGTGTGCCAGCCACCAACGCATTCGGTGGCACATCTTCATGAACCACCGCGCCTGCTGCCAACACTGCGCCCGGACCAATCGTCACGCCCGGCAAGATGGTGACGCGTGCGCCTATCCAGGTGCCATTGCCGATGGTGACCGGCCTTGAAGAAAGCGTCGAAGCGCGACTCGCGGCGGTGCCAATTTCGTGCGAATTGGTGAGGACCATCACCTGATGTCCGAACGAAACATTGTTCCCGATGGTAATGGCCGAGCCCAAATCGAGAAAACATCTGACGTTGAACCAGCAGCCTTCGCCGATAGTGAGGTTGCGATACAGATTCTTATCGCCGGAGAGTTCCGGCATGCCTGCCATTAGCGTCCCGTGCCCGATGCGAAAGCCAGCCCAACGCAGGAGGCGTACGCGCACGCGTCCACCGACATTGATCGGCAGCCAGCCTAGAAAAAAACGTGCAATCAGATAACGCAAATGCAGGCCGGCGAATTCTTCTTTGAACAGTTGCTGCAGCTTGGCAAGCACTCTGCTCACACGATCCTGTTGCGGCGACTGTACAACCAGCTCGCCTTTTGCGGCGCCGATATCGGAAGCAGGCAGATTGAAGGGCTCGTGCATTGCAGGTATTTCGCAAATTAACTTATCACCGACATACCCCAACCAGCGTTGCAGCATGTGCTCGAACAGGATCCTATCTTTCGGAGCGGCTCCGATCGCCCTACTAGCAGTTGCCGCAACGGCGTGCGATTGCTCGATGCAAATGTCGGTGATCAGCGTAGCAGTCAAATGACGACATCGCTGTAAGACATTCGGAGGTTCATACGTTAACAAGCAGATGTTGCATTAATGTGCAGACGTGCAAGGTGACTGCGCCATTAGTGTGCTTGCTGCTGTATGCCGGCGTTATTCTACGCGAGGCTGCTATGCGTGGAGATGCCGCTGCATAGCGACGTGCGGCTCCAGCGCGAAACAATGCATGGAAAACGTCCATGTTGTCGGACGAGTGTGATAAATCGCACCCTACAGTTAAATAACGTGCGGAGGGGCGCAATTCATCGGCGTCGTCGACGTGATCTGGGACGACAATGCAGTCATAGCCCGTTGCTATACGACTCAAAATAATAACTGGACCCCCGCTTCCGCGGGATGACATTACGCAGTGGCTTGCTAAATTCGCACATCTGCGCTGGCAATGTCCGCAAACAACTGAGTCAGATCTGCATCATCGAATGGTTTGATCATCGAGCGCGTGCGAGGTCCCCACTCGTTAAGTGCATGATCGACGTTCGCGCCGGAAGAAAACACCACCCATACATCGGGTTGTTTCAGGCGTAAGCGACGCGCAAGTTCCATGCCGGATACATTCGGCAGATTGATATCGGTAAACAGCAAATCAAATCTATTACGAGCGAACAGAGCTTCCGCTTCTTCCGCGGAACTGCAAGCGGTCACTTCCCGTCCCTGTTCTGCGAGTAACTCGGCAATGAGTTCGCGGACGGTATCGTTGTCTTCAACAAACAGGATGCGCACGTTTAAAAATTCCGTTGCGGACGAGTTTTGAATTTTATTCAAGGCATAGCGAGTTGCTTACAGGTGGACAAAGCCATGGCGCTTATTATTACGTCGGTGATTTCCTACGTTGCAAGTATTCGATGATTTAGCCCGAATTTCTCGATGATTTCACTCGTAGCGGCCAACAGTCCGCGTATTGAAACCGTGGCGGAATGATGATCTGTTTTTTGCAGTCACCACGATTTTTTTAGAGGGACACGTGAGCAAAGTCTTAATCGTCAATGACAGCAAGCTCGCGCGCATGGATGGGGAGGGCGCCGAGTTCTTCAGCGCTACGCCGCGTTCCACCATCGGCGGTGTGCTGTTCGTCTACATCACGTTTGCGATACGACGTCGCGACATCCTAAGGATACATCGCCATGTTGCTGGATATACCGTCGCTGCAGAAGCTGTAAACGCTGATCGCTGCGTTCATTGAACGGATTGCCAGTCACACTGCTGGCTAATTGCACGATGTCGTTGCACGACGATGCCATCACCAATGGCGTCGTGATTGTCGATCAGCAGCAACGCATCGTCGGTCATTAGTCAGGCGCTCAACCCCAATCTGTTTCCATTCCAGACTCGCTCGGGGCAACCGTTGTTGCACGACATTCCGTGTCGCCAGTGGCCAATGCCGGTGAAGCTGCGTGTCTTATTTTCGTTACCGATGTGACGATGGCGGTGCATCGCGAACGTTACTTGCGTGAGCAACAGAATGCGCGCGACGACGCGCTGCTGGGCAACGCGCCCTTCGAAACCAGCAACAAGGTATTGAAGCCTGCCGAAGTCGGGCATCGGGATGTGCCGCCGGGAGAATATGTGCGACTGGTGGAGAGAGATCTCCACGAACGGAATAAACCATTTATTATGAACATGCGCTTAAATTCAATTCATCAGTAACTTTGTTGCAGTGACTTTCATGACACAGTATTCCGAAGATCTTTACACTGAACCGGCGAATGTCGATTTGAATACGCTGGCCAATCTTGGTCCGCTGCGCGGCATGGCAGGCATCTGGCAAGGCACGCGCGGTCTCGATGTCAAACCTAAAGCAGAAGGTCCGAAGAAACAGGCCTATGTGGAACGCATCGAACTGCAACCTGTCGATCCGGTGACCAACGGCCCGCAGTTACTGTATGGATTGCGTTACTTCACCTTCATCACCAAGCCCGAACAGATCAAAACCTATCACGAGCAAGTGGGCTACTGGTTGTGGGAGCCGGCGACCGACACGGTGATTCATACCTTAAGCATTCCGCGCGGTCAGATCGCCATGGCATCGGGTAAAGCAAGCGCCGATGCGAAACAATTTGAGTTGGTGGCGCGCAATGATTCCGCCACGGCAGGCATCAGTTCGGCGCCGTTTCTCGATTACGCATTCAAGACCGTGGAGTTTCGCATCAAGGTCACCATCAACGATGACGGCACCTGGTCGTACGAGGAAGATACCGTGATGATGATTCGCGGCAAGACCGAACCGTTTCATCACACCGATCGTAATACCTTGCAGAAGATCGGCGAAGCGACGCCGAATCCGCTGGCGCGGAAGTAAACGCCGTGTAACCCACGTTAATCCTGGACGTGCCCGCTGCTGAAATTCAACTCAACCCCATTGCCGGCAGGATCTCTGCAAAACAACTGCACTTGCTCAGTCTGCGGCACATGTGTAACGCGGTAATCGACGCCATGGTGTTTGAGTCGCTGTTCGAACGACGCCACATCGGTACAACTGAACGCGACGTGGCTGAATGTCGTCACCGCTGCAAGCGATAGTTGTTCGTCAGGCGCTGCCTGCGATAAATGCAATACCGCCTGATCGCCCGCATATAACCAATAGCCACTGCTCTTGAATGCGGGGCGAAAGCCGACGCTGAGTGCAACTACGTCGCAATAAAACCTGCGCAGCTTCTCCAACAATTCCGGTTGCGCGCGCAGGTTGTAGTGATTCAAACCGAGTGTGGTCATGTCGTTACCGTCAATGAGTCCATCTTCATTGGGCTGCTCGATATGTAGCTGGCATCCAGCTTAAACGAATGTGCCGCATCGAAGGGTGAGCGCGTCGCGCCATTGCCGACCACTCACATTGGTGAAACGGTGGGTCACGATGGCAGGCCTGAACCAGTCGGGTGCGGTATTTATGTCAGGCTGCATGAAACTCGATTTGTTCGCGCAGAACAGGAACTTTGCAGAGTTGGCGGCCGACTGCCAGCCGGCAGGACCACAATCTGGCTTGGGGAACGTAATTTTTCGCAAAGTAGCCATTTTGGGGGCGGCAACCCCGCAGCGCTTCTGGCAGAATCGCGCGGATTTTTTCCGAGCAAATTACCCAGGCAACTCAGTGCGATTCGAATTGCCGTTTCCGAGGCCATATTGATATGCCAAAAGTTACTTTCGTCGAGCACAGCGGCAAGACACACCAGGTCGAAGCGGCACCGGGCGACAACCTGATGCAGCTTGCCGTGAATAACAATATCCACAGCATCCTGGGTGATTGCGGCGGCAACTGTGCCTGCGCCACCTGCCACGTGTACATCGATGCGCCGTGGAACGCCAAAGTGCCTGCGCCAGAGTCCAACGAAAAAGGCATGATCGAATGCGTGCTATCGCCCGAGGCCACCAGTCGTCTCGGTTGCCAGGTCATTGTCACTGCTGATCTCGACGGTCTGGTGGTGCGCTTGCCGGCATCGCAGATCTGATCGGCTGCTACCGCTGCTCGTACGCAAACGGGTACCATGGAAAGTGGTAGCAAGTTCCGGTGTCATCTCTCATCGCCGCGTATGCGGTGTCATCCGTAACATCAAGTTGAATCCATACAAGTTATGACCGAACGCGAACAGATGCAGTATGACTATGTGGTGGTGGGCGCGGGGCCTGCGGGTCTGTCATGCGCCATTCGCCTCAAGCAACTCAAGCCGGACGCCAACATCTGCGTGCTGGAAAAAGCCTCGGCAGTGGGCGCGCATTCGTTATCGGGTGCGGTGCTGGAGCCAGGCCCACTGGAACAACTGTTCCCCAACTGGCGCAGCGAATACACCGGCATGAAAGTGCCGGCGGTGGAAGATGATGTGCGTTTGATGACGAAGACTGGTTCGTTCAAATTGCCCAACTGGGGTGTGAATCTGTCGCCGATGAACAATCACGGCAACTTCATTATCTCGCTGGGTCAACTCACGCCATGGCTGGCGCAACAAGCCGAAAACCTTGGCATCGATATTTTCGCCGGCTTTGCCGCTGCGGCTGCCTTGTACGATGAGCAAGGTGCGGTCATCGGCGTGCAGATCGGTGACATGGGTTTGAACAAAGACGGCAGCGAAGGTCCCAACTTCACGCCCGGTGTGGAGATTCTTGCCGGCACCACCATTCTCGCTGAAGGTTCACGTGGCTCGATCACCAAGCAACTGATTGCCAGGTTCGAGCTGAATAAGGACAAGGATCCTCCTACCTTCGGTCTGGGTTTTAAAGAGCTGTGGCAATTGCCTCCCGGTCGCGTCAAGCCGGGTCGTATCGAACATGCTTTCGGTTGGCCGCTGGATAGCGCGACCTATGGCGGCAGCTTCCTGTATCACCTCGATAACGATCGCGTGTATGTGGGCTACGTCGTCGGCCTGAACTACAAAGATCCGCGCTTGAAACCGTTCGAAGCATTCCAGCAGTTCAAGAATCATCCGCGTGTGAAGCCGTTGCTCGAAGGCGGTGAGATCGTTGCTGCCGGTGCACGCACCATCAACGCAGGTGGTTATCAATCATTACCCAAACTTGAAATGCCCGGCGCGATGTTGATCGGCGATACCGCCGGCACGCTCAACGTGTTCAAGATCAAGGGCATTCATCAGGCGATTCGTTGCGGCATGCTGGCTGCTGAACATCTCGCCGAAGTGGGCAACAGCACCGGCTTCGATGCTCGCTGGCGCGCATCGGTAGGCCATCAGGAATTGCACTCGGTGCGCAACTTCAAACCAGCGTTCAAGCGTGGTTTGTATTTCGCAATGGCCAATGCCGGTCTCGAAACTGTGTTGAAAGGCAGGACGCCGTGGACCTTGAAGAACACGGCTGATTGGTCGGCATTGGAAAAACTCGGTGACTACGCTTCGCCGGATCGCGGCTGGAGCGAGCGTAGCTTGCCGCCGCGCGATCGTGTTTCATCGGTGTTCTTCGCCGGCAACTCTCACGATGAGTCGCAGCCGATTCACTTGAAGGTGTCCGACACGTCCATCTGCGTCGATAAATGCACCAAGGAGTATGGCAATCCTTGCGAAAACTTCTGTCCGGCAGGCGTGTATGAAATGGTGGACGCAGGTAATGGCAGCCGTCGTCTGCAAATCAACTCCGCCAACTGCGTGCATTGCAAGGCCTGCGATATCAAAGATCCTTACGAGATCATTACTTGGACCACGCCGGAAGGCGGCTCGGGCCCGAACTATCAGAATCTGTGATCGACGTATTCAGTCGAACATGAAGGCAACGTCGGCGTGAGTGGCAACACTCACGCCTTGGTTGTTTTTGCTTGCAGACATTCTGCAAGGTGGAGTCAATTATTTCGGAGCGAGCAGGGCGCAAGTTGTTATAAAAACTCCTTGAGCAACGTTGTCACCGTTTGCAGTTGATCGTGATGCACCCAATGCCCGGCGTTCGCCACGCTGGCGACGCGGGCATCGTTGAAAAGTTTGCTGCGGCCGTCTTCCTGAGGATTGGATGCCCAACTGTCTTTGCCATAAATCAACAATATGGGACAGGCGATACGCGACCATAGCGTATTGATTTGCGGGCGAGTGATGTCCACCGCCGGCCGGCTATGCACGTAAGGATCGAACTTCCAGGTATAAGTGCCGTCTTCAAGCTGTCGAATGCCGTGCTGCGTGAGATGTCGCGCTTGTTCGGTCGACAGATGCGGGTTGCCTTGCTGCATGCGCTGCGCGGCTTCCTCAAGGGTGGCGTAACGGCGCGGTGTACGTGTAGCCAGATCGTCCTGTTCGGCAATCCATTTCTGCAAACGATCGGCAACACCGATCTGGGCTTCCCGCGCAATAAGGGCGGGAGATGCGCCCAGGCCTTCGATCGATACCAGTCTGAGCACCTTGTCGGGATAGACGCCGGTGTAGCGCACACAGATGTTGCCGCCCAGCGAATGTCCGATTAATCGCAACGGCGCAAGCTTAAGCTCGTCAATGAGCCGCGCCAGATCGTAAACAAATGCTTCCATGCCGTAGTGACCGTCCAGTGACCATTGGCTATCGCCATGACCACGCAGATCAGGTGCGATCACGCGCCAATCTTTGCTCAATGCGGGAACCAGCCAGTCCCAGTTGCGGCAATGGTCGCGAGCGCCATGCAACAGCACTAATGGTGGCGCATCGCGATCGCCCCACTCAAGGTAGTGCAGGCGCAGTCGTTGCGACAGATATTCGTGCGAGCGTGGCGTCATGAAAGGTTGCCGTAGCATGGTGTCGATGGGTTGTGCTTGATTGAATCGACGCAGTGCTAACTGCGACGAATGATGCGTTTCGGTGTCCGACGTTCTAATCTTAAGTGTGCTGGTCAATGATAAGTATGGCGATAGGCGACAGGTATGGGCATGAAGCATCTGCTGCTGATTTATGGCGGTCATCCCGGCGGCACCACTGCAGCGATGGTGAAAGCGGTGATTGCGGGCATTCGCTTAGGCAGTGATGAGATTGAATATCGAGCCTTACCGGCGCTGCAAGCCGGTGTCGACGATTTGTTATGGGCGCATGGGCTGTTGATCGGCACGCCGGAACACTTTGGTTACATGTCGGGCGCCGTCAAAGACTTTATGGACCGCACTTTCTATCCGGTGGAGAACCAAGTCGATGGTTTGCCGTATGCCGTATTCATTAGTGCCGGCAACGACGGTACAGGTGCGATGAATGCGATCGATCGCATTGCCTTAGGGTATAGATGGCGGCGTATTGCCGATGCGCTGATAGTGCGTGGTCAACCATCGGTGGATGATTTGCAGCGTTGCACCGAGCTGGGCCAGACCATGGCAGCGGGATTGGCACTGGGGATTTTTTAAGTCCCGCTGACACAAAGTGTTGTTCTCAAACAATACCGGTCTGACGCAGGCGAGCAATTTCGTCTTGAGACAACTTCAGGATGCCGCTCAAGACTTCATCGGTGTGTTGGCCAATGGTAGGCGGTGCCACGTAACGCATCGGCGAGCCGGACATGTACGCCAGCGGACTGGCGATCAGTGATACCTGTCCTGACACTGGATGTGGAATCGTTACCTTCAGTTTGCGATGTTGCACCTGCGCGTCTTCCCACACTTCAGGCAGGTCGTTGTAGCGCGCAGCCGGAATGCCGGCTTTATCGAATGCGTCGAGCATGTCAGCTGTGGTCCAGTCCTTGCTCCAGTGATTGAGGATGGCAATCAACTCAGCGCGACGTTGTCCACGTTTGAGATTGCTGTTGTAGCGTTCATCGGCGAACAAGTCGGGGCGCTTCATCAGCTCGGTCAGCAAGCGCCAGTGTTCTTCTGTGCCAGCAGAAATATAGATGATGCCATCAGAACAATTAATCAGATCAGCGGGGCCACCGCCGTTGCCGCCATTGCCCAAGCGAGGCGGCGCGATGCCCGACACGAGATAGTCCTGCATGATGTGCGACACCATCGCAACCGAACAATCCAGCAACGCCACATCGATGTACTGACCGTTGCCGGTGGTGTGCCGTTGATACAGTGCGCCGACCACCGCAAGCGCAGCGTTATGACCCGTAAATACATCGACCAGACTCGGACCGGCTTTCAATGGGCCTGCGCCTGGTGATCCATCGGGATGACCTGTCACCGCCATCATGCCGCCAGTGGTTTGAAACAGGCCGTCATACCCGGGGCGTTCAGCCATGGGACCGGTCTGACCATAACCAGTGATCGAACAATAAATGAGACGCGGATTGATCTGTTTCAGACTGTCGTAATCCAGGCCATAACGTTTCAGATTGCCGACCTTGTAGTTCTCGATCAGCACATCGCATTCAGCCGCAAGCTTGCGGATCAGCGCCTGACCTTCGGGTTTGGCAATGTTGATCGTCACCGACTTCTTGTTGCGATTGGCGGTGAGATAAAACGCTGATTCGGGAGTGGACTTGCCGTCTTTATCTTTGAGTTGCGAGAAGCCATACCTGCGCCCATCGTCACCGACGCCGGGGCGCTCCACCTTGATTACTTCGGCGCCCAGATCGCCAAGAATCTGACCGCAAAACGGGCCAGCCAGAACGCGGGTCAGGTCTAATACTCGGACGCCTTGCAATGCTTGCATGTAGGTCTTCTGTTGGAAGTGGAGCGCAGCGCTTTTCTGCGCAGAAACGCTATCGCCCACGAGGTGTAAAGAGGGCGGCAATAATACACGGGGAGGCGGGAGCTGAGGCAAGGAGCATGGCGGCGAGACATCTCGAGAGCCGTTTCGCTAGCCTCATTTCGATACACAAAGCACTGCGGCAGTCATGCTTGCTGCCGACAACTCCGGGCTGTGGTAGCTTTGTCTGACTAAACCCCGTTGATTTTCAGGCTTAATCTCTGGAGAAGATGCTGTGCCCGCAACTGTGTCGGACGAAGTCGCTGCCCAACTGGAAAGTCTCGGTATTCGCCGCGACAGTTACACACTTGAACCGCTGAACCGGGTTCAAAAATACATTGCCGGCCGGCTTACCGATGCCGCGCGGGATGTGCCGACTTTTCCGTTGACCGTCGATCTCCATATCGATGCCTTGCTGGCGGCGCGCACTGAATTCAACGCCAAGCATTCCAGCCGCGTCTCCGTAAATGATCTGATCATCAAAGCCAGTGCGCTGTCCTTGCAAAAGGTGCCGGCAGTCAATTCGAGCTACACGCCGCTCGGCATCGTGCGTCATCAGCATGTGGAAATTGCCGTGGCGGTTGCAGCGCCCTCGGGTTTGATCACGCCGATCGTTCGCGACGCCGAAACCAAGACCGTGTTGCAGATTTCCAGCGAGGTCCGTGACCTTGCCGAGCGCGCCCGTATCGCTAGATTGAAGGCGGATGAATACATGGGCGGCACGTTTTGCATTTCGAATCTCGGCATGTACGGCATCACCAGTTTCGGTTCGATCATCAATCCACCGCATGCCGCGATTCTGTCCATCGGCGCAGGCAAACCCACTCCAGTGGTGATCGCCGGCGAAGTGCGTGTTGCCACCGTCATGAACGTCACCATGACCTGCGATCACCGTGTTGTCGATGGCGCGACTGGCGCAACCTGGTTGAAAGCATTCCGAGAGTGCATCGAACAACCCGCCGTGCTGTTTGAGTAATTGTTAGCGCGCCCATATCGATTCAATAGAAACCTGCATTCATCAATTACAGAGAAGCGCGCTTGGTCGGTTCGAGCGATCGATTCAATTCGCGCTTAAGATCGCAGCACCCCTGCAGCTATGTACTGACAATCTGCATCACTGCTCTGGTTAATTTCTGCTTGAGGAATCGCAATGTCATCCGCCCCAGGTTTATCCGATCCGGTCGTCATTGCTTCCTATGCCCGCACCCCGATGGGTGGTCTACAGGGTTCATTGTCGGCGGTGAAGGTGACCGAGTTGGGTGCAGTGGTAGTGAAGGCCGCGGTGCAACGCGCCGGCATTTCCGGCGAACACGTGCAACGCATTTACATGGGCTGCGTATTGCCAGCAGGTGTCGGCCAGGCGCCAGCGCGTCAGTCGGCATTGGCTGCAGGGCTGCCACGATCGGTTGAAGCCAGCACCGTCAACAAGATGTGCGGCTCCGGTATGCAAACCGCCATCATGGCGTATGACGCGCTCGCTGCAGGTTCGGTCGATGTCGTCGTTGCCGGCGGCATGGAGTCGATGACCAATGCACCGTACCTGTTGCCGAAGATGCGTAGCGGTGGTCGTTTCGGCCATGATGTGGTGATCGATTCGATGGCGATGGATGGTCTTGAAGATGCGTATCAGAAGGGCACACCAATGGGTGTGTTCGCTGAAGAGGCGGTGAAGAAGTATGGCTTCACGCGCGAAGACCAGGACAACTATGCGGTTGCGAGTTTGACGCGCGCCAAGGCAGCGATTGCCAGTGGTGCATTTGCCGATGAAATCGTACCGGTGGAAGTAAAGACTCGTGCTGGCGTTGCAAGCGTATCGGTCGATGAACAACCGGGCAACGCGAAGCCCGAGAAGATTCCCCACCTCAAACCTGCCTTCGTAAAAGACGGCACCGTTACTGCCGCCAACTCATCATCGATCTCCGATGGTGCCGCTGCATTGGTGATGATGCGTGAAAGCGTGGCGAAAAAACTCGGCGCAAACATCGTTGCACGTGTCGTTGCCACCGGCGGTCATGCACATGAACCTAACCTGTTTACCACTGCACCGGTGCCTGCCATGAAGAAAGTCATGGACAAAGCCGGCTGGTCAGTGAGCGATGTGGATTTGTTCGAAGTGAATGAAGCCTTCGCCGTGGTCGCCATGATCGCGATGAAAGAACTCAACATCCCGCACGACAAACTCAATGTGAATGGCGGTGCCTGCGCACTGGGTCATCCCATCGGTGCATCGGGTGCGCGCATTCTTACTACCTTGCTTGCTGCGTTGAAAAATCGCGGTCTCAAGCGCGGCGTTGCCGGCATTTGCATCGGCGGCGGTGAAGCCACGGCGATGGCGGTTGAATTGGTTTGAGGTCAGTTACTTGTCATTTCGAACGCAGTGAGAAATCTTCTTAACTGCGTTGATCGCTCAAGAAGATTTCTCACGGAGTTTATCCTGAGCTTGTCGAAGGGGTCGAAATGACAGATAGAGAGTGAATCGAATACACGTAGAAATAGCGCAATGAACGTAAAAGGGTTGGCAGCAATCGTTACCGGTGGTGGTTCGGGCCTAGGCGCCGCAACTGCCGAGAAGCTGGCGAACGATGGCGCGAAGGTCACCATCTTCGATATGAATGAAGAAACCGGTCGCGCGCATGCAGCGAAGATCGGTGCCGCGTTTGCAAAAGTGAACGTGACCGATGCGACGAATGTCAGCGCAGCCCTGGCGGCCGCCGAAGTGCAGAACGGTGTGGCGCGCATTCTCGTTAATTGCGCCGGCATTGTGTATGGCGGCAAGACCGTGGGTCGCGAAGCCACACCGCATCCACTTGATCAGTTCAAGAAGGTGATCGAAGTGAATCTCATCGGTACCTTCAATGTGATCTCACAATTCGCGGCGCGTTTATCCAGGGCCGAATTGGTGGGCGAAGAACGCGGCGTGATCGTCAACACTGCCAGCATTGCCGCGTTTGATGGCCAGATTGGCCAGGCAGCTTATGCGGCTTCTAAGGGTGGCGTCGTCGCGATGACCTTGCCGATTGCGCGCGACTTGTCGCAGCTTGGTATTCGCGTGGTTACTATTGCGCCGGGTATTTTCTGGACCCCAATGATGGCGAGCTTGCCTGAAGAAGTGCGCGACAGTCTCGGCAAACAAGTGCCGTTCCCAAGCCGTCTGGGTAAACCGGAAGAATATGCATTGATGGTCGATAGCATCATCAACAACCCAATGATCAATGGCGAAACCATTCGCCTCGATGGTGCGATGCGAATGCCACCGTGTTAAGCGAGGCTTTCGCTTAGCGAAGGTCTGATTAATTCCCTAACGACCGGCGCAAAAATGAGGCGGCGCTGCTGGCAGAGATGGGCCGCGATTGAACGTTGACTATTCTTCTTCCGGCACACGCGGAATGGGAATGCCCAATTCGTTCAGCACGTTCATTAACTTCTTGCCGTCATACGGCTTGGCGAGCACAGCCGGTGGGCGATTGTTGTCGTCTACGTCGCGCGCAGCCATCAAACCATAGCCGGAGGCGATGACCACCGGCAGTTGTGGTTGCAGCGATTTCAAGTCGGCAATCAATTCCAGACCGCTGCGACCGGGCAAGCCGAGATCGATAAACGCAACATTGAATTCGGCTTTGTCGCTCACGCTCAGCAGTGCTTCCTCGGCAGTGCCTGCAGTGGTGACATCGAATCCCATCTCTTCCAGCTTCTCGGCAAGAAACATCGAAATCAACACTTCATCGTCGACGACAAGCGCCGCAGGTCTGGTCATAGACATCATATTTTTTCCGCAATGGATTTCTGTTGTATGCATCCGTAATGCATCCGTAAGTACCGCCTTTATACACAATCATAGAGACCGGTTATGGTGAACGTTGTCCTCTGTAGTGGCGATTAGCTCGTAGGTGTATTCCTACGTTGGACTACCGTCCTGCCGCTTTCTGACGTCGGCGTTTCTCAATTACCGTAGCGCCGATTGCCATGGCCTCGCGGCTGACCATGTTCATGCTGCATGCTCCAACGTTAACTCACAAATCGCGTCGATCACCATGTCAGCAACCTCAATCACGGAAATTCCTCGCATCTCCACCGGTTGTTCCGGTCTCGATGCGATTCTCAACGGTGGCATCGATCCAAATCGCCTTTACCTGTATGAAGGCCGACCCGGCGCCGGCAAGACCACCTTGGCATTGCAGTTTTTGCTGGAGGGCGCGCGGCTCGGTGAACCCTGCTTATACATCACCTTATCGGAAACGACGCGTGAATTGCGTCTAGTGGCGCAACGTCATGGCTGGTCGCTGGAGGGCATCGACGTATTCGAACTCGAATCGCCGGACTCGGTGCTGTATCCGTCACAGGAACAAACCGTATTTCATCCGGCCGAGCTCGAACTGACGGAAACCACCAAGCAGATTCTTGAGCGCGTCAGCAAAGTTAATCCACGACGCGTGGTATTCGACAGCTTGTCGGAAATGCGATTACTCGCGCAGAACCCGCTGCGCTATCGCCGTCAGGTGTTGGCGTTGAAACATTTCTTTGCGATGCGCCAATGCACGGTGATATTGCTCGATGATTTGTCGTCCGATGTGAACGATCTGCAGCTGCACTCGATTACGCATGGCGTGGTGTCCCTCGAACAGCTTGCGATCGATTACGGCGCTGCACGGCGGCGCTTGTGTGTGGTGAAAATGCGCGGCTTGGCGTTTCGCGGTGGTTATCACGACTTCAACATCATTAAGGGAGGCCTCGAGGTATTTCCGCGTCTGGTTGCCGCCGAACATAAAGAAGGTTTCGCTGAAGGTTTTGTTTCCAGCGGTAACGCAGGCCTGGATGAATTGCTCGGTGGCGGTCTGGAACGCGGCAACAATGCGTTGTTGATCGGCGCCGCCGGTGTCGGCAAATCCTCGGTGGCGCTCAGCTACGCCATCGCTGCTGCCGGGCGCGGTGAACGATCGGCGATTTTCGCCTTCGATGAAGGACTGGCCACGTTACTGGCGCGTGCCCGTTCGCTGGGCATGGATCTGCAAGCGGCGTTGGACAGCGGGCTGATTCGCCATCGGCAGATCGATCCTGCAGAAATGTCGCCTGGCGAGTTTGCGGCGCTGGTGCGCAGAAGCGTTGAGATCGATGGCGCGAAGCTCATCATCATCGATAGTTTGAATGGCTATTTGAATGCCATGCCTGATGAACGTTTTCTCATTTTGCAGATGCATGAGCTGCTGAGTTACCTGGGGTTTCGCGGCGTGGTATCGATTATGGTGTTGGCGCAGCATGGCTTGATTGGACCTATGCAGACGCCGGTAGACATCAGTTACCTCAGCGACACCGTGTTGATGTTGCGATATTTCGAAGCGCACGGCCGGATCCGGCGCGCCTTGTCGGTGGTGAAGAAACGTCCCGGCCCACACGAGCAAACCATTCGTGAATTTCGACTTGGGCATGGAGGCCTCGATGTCGGGCCGCCGTTAACCAAATTCACCGGCATGTTCGCCGAGACACCGCTGTTCACCGGCGGCGAGCATGGCCCGCTACTGAGCGAGTCTGTCGATGGCGTACGGTGAGCGCGAGCATCGGCTCATCCTGACGTTTGCACCGCTGGGGCGAGATGGACCGGCGATAGCAGACATGATGTCGCGTTCCGATCTGTTGGTGCAGGTGTGCACCAGCCTTACCGAGCTGGTTGCTGGCCTTGGCAACGGTGCTATCGCCGTCGTGATCGCCGAGGAAGGCTTGTTCAGTAGCGATAAACAACTGCTGTTCGACTGGGCGGATCTGCAGCCCACCTGGTCGGACATGCCCTTCATCATTCTGACCTCTCGTCACGAACAGGCCTCGATTGCACGCTGGCGCGAACAAATAATCAAAAAACTCGGCAATGTGTCGTTGCTGGAACGGCCGGTGCAAGCGATCACCTTGATGAGCGCCATTCAAGCGGCGGCACGCGCGCGACGTCGCCAATACGAAGTGCGCGAATTTCTGGCCAGCAAAGTGCAGGCTGCGACGGAACTGGAATCGTTGGTGGCTGCGCGCACCGAGGCGCTGGAAAACGCCAATCGCGAACTCACGGTGCAGATGATGGAACGCTCGCGTGTTGAAGCAGCGTTGCATCAAGCCAAGAAGATCGAAGCCATTGGTCAATTGACGGGTGGTGTGGCGCACGACTTCAACAATCTGTTGATGGTGATCACCGGCGGTCTGGAAATGCTGGAGCGCGTTACGGATGAACAGCGCAAACAATTGTTGCTGTCGGGCATGAAGCAGGCAGCGCTGCGCGGCGCACGCCTGACCCGGCAATTGTTGATGTTTTCGCGTCGTCAGTCATTGCACGCGGAAACCATCGACGTGGCACGTCACCTTGAAGCCACGCGTGAACTGTTGCAGCGCAGCTTAGGCGGCGAGACCGAAGTACAACTGTGCGTCGCCGGTGATCTATGGCCGATTGAAGTGGATATCGGTGAACTGGATCTGGCGATACTGAATCTCGCCTTGAACGCACGCGATGCGATGCTGCCTGCCGGCGGTTTAGTTGCAATTCGTGCAGACAACGTCACGCTGGTCGAGCAAATGGAATTGACTGGCGACTTCGTGTTGATTTCAGTGATCGATCACGGCACCGGCATGACGCCGGAAATCCGTGAGCGCGCCTTCGAGCCGTTCTTTACCACCAAGGACATCGGCAAAGGTTCGGGTCTTGGTCTGCCGCAGGTGTACGGCTTCGCCAAACAATCCGGCGGTGTGGCGACGATCGATAGCGAACCGGGACGAGGCACGGCCGTGAACCTGTACTTTCCGCGTTCGCATAAAACGCCCTCCGTTCAACCTGTCGTGGCCGACGCAAATGGCAATGCGCACCAGTCGGAGCCGGTCGGACGTGCGTTGATTGTCGAAGACAATGATGAAGTCGCAGCACTGGTGCTGGAAATGTTTCGCGAACTGTCTTTCAAGGTCACGCGAGTTTCGAATGCGCAAGCAGCATTGGGTGCGCTCAACGATGGCCGCAAAATCGATATCGTGTTCAGCGACATCATGATGCCGGGCGGCATGAATGGCATTGACCTGGCGCGCGAGATACGACGTCGCCAGCCCGGCTTGCCGGTGGTGCTGACCAGCGGCTACACACACACGCCGACAGCCGACCTCAATCGCGAAGGCTTTGTGGTGCTGCACAAGCCCTACGACTTGCGAGCATTGAACGAAGTGCTGGAAACGGCGTTGGAAACTGCGGCTTGAGTGTCAATCAGGCGCAATGAATTGCGCCCCTACAATGCAGCGCATTTTTTTAGAAGCGCGATTCATCGCGCCTTCAGCGTAGTCCAGCGTGGCTCGCGAACATCAGAACGTGATGACAGCGACGAACATACAAGCTGTGCTTATATGGTGATTCGTGCTGTGAAGGAAGGTCTGATTTATTCCGTTCGTCCTGAGCCTGTCGAAGGATTCTTAAACGAAATCAAAGAACGTTTCGGCGGGCCTGTTCTGAGCTCGCCGAAGGGCTCAATGCGAACGGAATAAATCAGACCTTCCCTAAACGCGTGGCGAAAGACACCCTGATGCATCTCCACTATGAGCCCCTGCATGAACGCCAGCGCATCCGCCGAGCCAAGTAAACATCCGCCGCTGCTTTGGCTGGTTGCACTCGGCTTTTTCATGCAGACGCTGGACTCAACGATCGTGAACACGGCGCTGCCGGCGATGGCGAGCAGTTTGGGCGAAAGTCCTTTGCGTATGCAGTCGGTGGTCGTGGTGTATTCGTTGACGATGGCAATGCTGATTCCGGCGTCGGGTTGGTTGGCCGATCGCTTCGGTACGCAGCGCGTTTACCTTGCCGCGATATTTTGTTTCGTGGTGGGCTCGCTGTGTTGCGCCGCGTCGCGTTCTTTAACGCAACTGGTGGTAGCACGCGTGTTGCAAGGCGCTGGCGGCGCGATGTTGTTACCTGTGGGTCGGCTGGCGGTGCTGCGCGCCGTGTCATCGCAGCGTTTTCTTGAGGCGATGAGTTTTGTGGCGGTACCAGGACTCATCGGCCCTTTGATTGGACCGACGCTTGGTGGCTGGCTGGTCGTCGTTGCGTCATGGCACTGGATTTTTCTGGTCAATGTTCCGATCGGCATCGCGGGTGGCATCGCCACATTCCTTTATATGCGCAACGAAAAAGGTCCCGAATTGGCGCCTTTCGATGTTCCCGGCTATCTAATGTTGTCGATCGGTATGGTGACCATCTCGATTGCGCTCGATGGCTTGTCCGGTTTCGGCATGCGTCACGCATCGATGTTGGTGTTGCTGATCTTCGGCTTGGCCAACTTGGTTGCGTATTGGCTGCATGCATCGCAGCGTGAGTATCCTTTGTTTGCAACCACTCTGTTCAAAGTGCCGACCTTCAGCATCGGCTTGCTCGGCAATCTGTTCGCGCGTCTGGGCAGCGGCAGCATTCCGTTTCTGGTGCCGTTGACACTGCAGATTGGATTGGGTCATACGCCGATCCAGGCAGGCGTGATGATGCTGCCCATTTCCATCTCGGCGTTATTGACCAAACAAGTAGTCACGCCATTGATCAGGCATTTTGGCTACAAGCGTGTGCTCACACTCAATACACTGTTGGTGGGATTGACCATGATGAGTTTTGTCTTCATCGCGCCCGAGCAACCAGCGTGGATTAGAGTTATTCAGTTGATCATTTTTGGTTTCTTCAACTCATTGCAGTTCACCGCCATGAACACCGTCGTACTTAAGGACCTAACGCCGATGCAAGCTAGTAGCGGCAACACACTGCTGTCCATGATTCAGATGCTATCCATGAGCCTAGGCGTGGCGGCAGCGGGCACCTTGATTAATATTTTTACCAACATCGGTTCGCGTGTGCGGCCCAGCGCATTGGAAGCGTTCCATTCAACGTTTATCTGCGTCGGTCTGATCACCTGCGCTTCTGCATGGATTTTTGCGCAACTTTCAAAGGATGTGAGAAAGGGAGAAGAAAAGGAGCCGACTGAGTTGAGTGGTTAGCATCGTAGACTGGCGCGTTGCCTTGTCCTTGATCTGAAGTTAATTGCGAAGTATTACTCTCACAGTGTCAGTGCCCATCCGTGGCCACTAACCCAGCAAGTATGTCGATGTGCGTCTTCGCCAACGACGAGATGCTTTACGTGTTGCCATCCACCACGCTTGAATGCAGCGGCCAGCGCTGCTTCGGATTGTTCGTCACGCAGGGTGACCGCAGGGATGATGGCGGTCGGCAGTAAACCTTGCGCATCGAATCCCGTCTCGCTACGCCGTATCGAAAAATAAGCACCGGAGATAGTGGGCCGTTCTACCGCACGGGCGGATTGCGAAGCAGATGCGAAATTTGCATCGGTAGTGAACGGGATGATCAATCGTCCTCCGACATTGAGCGCATTGAGCCAGTTGTTCGCGGGACGCGTAACGCCCGCATTCACATAGATAACGTCGGCCCGCTCAACAGCCATTTCGCCGCCATCTCCTTGCAGCACACTCACGTTCGGATACGTAACGAGCGCGGTGCGTGCGCGAAGCGTGAGTTCAGGGTCAAATTCTATGGCTGTTACATGTCCCGACTCGCCGGCAAGGTAAGACATCAACGCGGTGTAGTAACCCGTCCCTGCGCCGATATGAACAACCTGATCGCCGTTACGGATGCCTGCATGCGCTAGAAGAATTGCGTGCAGCGATGGTTGTCCATTATTAAGTTGTCGTGCCGGAAGCAAGGCGATGGGCTGATCCACATATACCTGTGCCGGGTTGCTGTCTGCCGTTTCGATATAGCCGACGCCAGGATGAAAAATCTGCCAGGGACCTTCACCGAGGAAGTGTTCACGCGGAATCGTTGCGAATGCATGCTCCAGACGCACATCATTGATACGCGCGGTGTTGAGCACCTGTTTTGCGTAGGCATGTCGGATGGGAGCCGGTTCGCTTTCGCTGTTCATGATTTGCCTTGGTTGTGTGCACTCATGGATATGCGCGGGCAACTTGTCGACACGGACACAAAAATATTTTCTTGTTTTTGTCCGCGGCCATTCTCGATTTGCGCATATTCTCGGTAGGCGCATTCTCAGCAGACAGCAATGGGCGAACCGGCAAAATTCGAAGAGCGTAGTGCACTGCCAGCGGCTCGGGCGTTGGCGCTCAATCTCGTCAGCAAAGTGGATTTGATGAGGTTGAAGGTGCTCGCTCGCATGCATGCGCGTGGTTTGCCATCCGAGTTCGGTTGGAGTGATTTGCTGCAGGAAGCGTTTGCGCGTGTACTCGATGGCAGTAGAACGATTCCAAAAGATGTTCCCACCGTGGCCTTCTTGGCGGAGGTAATGCGCAGCATCAAATCCGAGTACTGGAAGCGCACCCAGCGTCACACACTAACCTTAAGAAGCTTGCAGGCGGCCAACCCAAATAAAGCAGCTATATTGGCTGATTCAGCGCCAAACCCCGAGCGTATGTTGATTGCAGTAGAAGAGGTGTTGGCGATCGAAAAGCTTTTTGCAGGGGACGCGCCTGCTCGCCAGGTAATCGCCGGTTTGTATGATGGGCTTTCGCCAAACGAGATATGCACAAGATTCGCGCTATCGACGACCGACTACGAATCGATACGTAAGCGCATTCGCCGCGCGTTGCTGAAGGCGCATCTGAGGAATCCGCAATGATGAAAATTGAGCGCGCCGATATGGGTCTGGAACGTCTGCTACGAGCATTGGAGCAAGAGGTGCTTGATGCGAGTGATGCAGAGATCATTGAAGTAGCGCATGAGTTGGGCATGAAGCCAGAGCTTAAAGGATCTTCTGCGTTTTTCGGCGTTACCATGCTCAGTCATTATGGAATGGCCACACAAGGCGAGCCCATGCCGAACATGTCTGTAGTGAAGCGCGATGTCTTTAAAACTGAATGAGCCATTAGTCAGGAATGGCACTAAGTTAAGCCTCGTCATCCCCGCGTAAGCGGGGATCCAGTTGTTTTTGCGTCGCGCACAGATGCATCTGCGTTGACCAATACAAACCGAAATACATGGATAAGTCGGTAATCCGGCGCGCGATAGGAGTGGCCTGGTTCAATGGTTGGAATGACATTGCGCACGCAGGTGTTACACCTCTCGTCTTTGTCGCCGGCCCGGCATTGGCAGCACTCTTATGTAGTTTTATGTTTTACAAGGGACGGCAGCTCGAGGCGTTGGGATTACGGTTCCGTCTCAATCGATGGTGGCTTTTGGCTTTGCTGATACCCCTAGCGTTGACGGCAATTAGTCTCGGTGTCATTGCGTTATTTTCGCCATCCAAAATGTTGAGTCTTGAAGAAACGGCGCAACATTTGGCCGACTTGAAACATCAACAATTTTCGAACCCTTCGTCTTATTTGATCGGTTCTTATCTGATGGGAGCGGTGGGTTATTCCGCATTGGCCATCTTGGAAGAGCTGGGTTGGCGCGGTTATTTGTATCATCTGTGGCGGCCCTTCGGCTTTTGGCGCGCTTCTTTTGCTGCTGGTCTTATCTGGGGCATTTGGCACTTACCGATGAATTATTGTTTCGGTGCCAATTTTTCCGAACATCGATTAGCTGGGCTCGCTCTTTTTCCCATTTTTACCGTGCTATTCGCGCCCCTCATGACATTTGTGCGTGATCGCGGGCAGTCAATCAGGCCGGCCGTCATACTTCATGGTGCGAATAACGCCGCATCGATATTTATTTTATTTTCTACGGGCGAAATCCAATTCTTCTTAGCGGGCTATGTTTCTCTGACGATAGCGATATTGTTGATTGTGATCACCCAACGGAAATACGGCTTAGTTGCAGATCGAAGAAACGGGTAGCCATTCCTCGTGCTCCTATCGCTCATCATTGCCATCGCTGGCGAAGAGTACTCACAATATCCGCATGCACCGGTGGAGATGCCGAGCGTTATCAAGCTCGCCAGGAAAAGACTATGCCTATCCTCAATCGATATAAAGCGTGGCTCGATGAACAGCTGCACGCCGTGCTGCCCATAAGCGCCTTGGGTGAAGCTATCAACACGTTGAAAAACTAGAATGCGCTGTGCTGCCTACTGAGTTCAACGCTTCCAATATTGCCCAGGTCGGGTGATGCTCTTTAACAAGTTGCTTGACGATTGGCTACACGCCGATTTTGATGACGGATACGATTCTGCAACTTCTGGCGGCGTGCCGTGTATTGGCTCAACACAACAATCATTCACTCAGGATACAAAATGAGCACGTTCATAGGCCGCCTCGCACGCGCGAAGGCGCTTCTCTTCGTTGCGCTCCTTATTGCAGGCATGGCGACGCAACAGCGAGCCACTGCCGCATCGCTCGATCCACTTTTGCGTCAGGATCAATTGCAAGACATCACCACATTTCGCAATGAATTCCTGGCTGTCGATCGATCCTATTCGGCAGCAGCGAGAACAGAAGCCGAGCGTCGCCTTGCGGCACTCGAGCGCGCAGCCGGCCGCGTTTCAGCGTCGGCATTTGGTGTCGAGCTCTGCCGTATCGCTGCACTGGCGGATAACGGGCACTCGCTGTGTCGCGTGCAGGGAGGCGGTGTGGGTCTAAGTTTCTCGGCGCTGGGAGGCGAGTTCTATGTTTTCAAGGCAGCGCCAGAGAATGCAGATCTTCTCGGAGCGCGATTGCTGGCGATAGATGGATATTCGATGAAGCGCATCCGACCCGCCGTCCGCTCGATGCTGGGCGGCGTGCCGGCACATCGCGATCTGTTCGCCGCCTACGTGCTCGTCAAGCCGGGCCTGTTGCAGGCACTGCATGTCGCGCGCGGCACCGCGGCCGCCATCTACCGCGTGGAGACACTGGATGGCCACATTGTCGAGCGCCGACTGGCGGTCGATGCATCCGCGTCCAACTGGGTCAGTTTGGAGTCCGAACATGCAGCCTGGGCGTCGCAGGATTTGAACGAACCGTTCCGTTGGCGTGACGCGCCAGAGTTGGACGCAGTCGTGATCCAGCTGCGGCAGAACATGGATCGACGCGATCGCAAGATCGCTGCATTTTTAGAAGAAGCCGAAGCCGCACGCGAGCAACTTGGTCGCAACAACATTGTGCTGGACATGCGTTGGAATCCGGGTGGAAATTTCCTGACCACGCGCGACTTCATGCTTGCCTGGCCGCAGCGCCTGCTCCCATCAGGACGCTTTTTCGTTTTGATTGGTCCCGCGACGTTCTCTGCAGGTATCGCATCCGTTGCTTATCTCAAACAAGCTGCTCAGGACCGCGTCGTCTTGATCGGCGAACCCATCGGCGATCGTTTGATGTTCTTTGCCGAGAACAACAAGCCAGCCATCTTGCCGCGTTCGAAGATTGTGCTCATTCCGGCAGTACAACGTGATGACTTCAAACAAGGTTGCAAACCCTATAACGATTGCCTGGTAGTCCTCGCCCAACCCGGCGCTGCACACGGTACGCCGCCCGACCAAGCTGAGAAATTGGCAGCCTTTGGTCGCAAGCCGTTGCAGGTCGACAGTCTCGAACCGGACATACCCGCACCATGGACATTCCGGGATTTTCTATCCGGGCGCGATTCGGGAATTGAAGCAGTTGCGGTGCTCACGGCACAAACCAAGCAACACGACAACTGACTGCTTCGTGCAGTTTGCCCTAACGGGCATCGGCTACGCCGATGTTCGCTTCGGCTCCTGCCTGCGCGGTCCCGCTTATGCGTGAATGACGGAATTGCAGTTTTATGCGCTTAGCTTAGTGCCATTCGCCATTAGTCAGTCTTTCATTTCTTCATGGAAATCTAATCATCTCAACCTGAGCCCCATGTAGGGGCGACGCCTGTGCACGCGTCATTGTTGTGAGTATCTGTGCTTTGCTGCAGGAAATTCCCAGCAACCACTACAACGGTGAGTCACCACAATGAGCGTCACGCGTCGACACTTCGGCAAACTGGTAGGCAGTGCGGTATTGGCGGACATGCTGCTGGGAAATTGGTCCAGCTATGGCAAGTCCCTAGCTGCGGTAACCGATGCGAGCAGCAATCCACTCACTGGAAAATCACTCACCGAAGTATCGGCGATGATTCACGACAAGTCGGTGACGTCGAAGCAACTGGTGCAGGCGCTGCTCGATCGCATCGCCGTGTACAACCCCAAGGTCAATTGCTACATCACGTTAATGGCGAAAGAAGCGCTGGCGCAGGCCGAGCAACTCGATGCCGAAGCGGCGGCAGGCAAGTTCCGTGGTCCGTTGCATGGCATTCCCATTGCGCTGAAAGACAACATCGACACCGCCGGTATTCGCACCACCGCTGCAAGCCCGATGTTCAAAGATCGCGTACCCGATGAAGATGCGGATGTGGTGCGCCGCTTGAAAGAAGCGGGTGCTGTCATCATCGGCAAATTGAATCTTCATGAGTTTGCGTTGGGTTGCACCGGCGATATCTCTTACTTCGGTCCGTCACGCAACCCATGGGATCTTGCATATGTGACCGGCGGCTCATCGGCCGGCTCCGGTGCGGCTGCGGCTGCGGACCTTGCCTTCGGCACACTGGGCACCGATACCGGCGGCAGCATTCGCGTGCCTGCTGCCTGGTGTGGCATCGTTGGTCTCAAACCAACCACGGGTCTGGTTTCCATTCGCGGCATCATTCCCTGTGCAGCCAGTCTCGATCATTGCGGACCGATGGCGCGTACCGTCGAAGATGTTGCGCTTATGCTCGGGCCGATGGCCGGCTACGACAACCTCGATATTTTCAGCGTTGAAAGCACACCTAAAGATTACGTGCAGGAGATGAAGCAGCCGGTTGCCAACTTCCGTCTCGGCACACCACAATCGTTCTACGATCATCTTGAGCCCGATATCGAAGCAGCAATGAAAGTTGCGCTGGGTGTGCTTAGTAAACTTACCGCCGGTGTGACATCGTCCGCGCCACTATGGGAGGGCCTCACCGGCACCGCCATGGGCGATGCCGATTTTTATCATCACGATTTGATTGAGAAGTACGGCTTGAATTACATGCCGCCTATCAAGGCGCGTTTCGAGAAAATGGAAAATCCGCCGCCGGGCACGAAGATCCAGACCGCTGCGGATGCGGCCCGCTCACATCAGATGTTGATGACCACCCGTCGCGAGATCGATGCGAAGTTCAAGGACTTCGACTTGGTTGTCGTTCCCACTACGCGATTGAATCCACCGAAGATCAACGACTCGTTGGCCCGCGAAGCGGCGGGCGCAGCCAATCGCGATTCGAAAATTTATGACTGGTTCGGCGCAACCACTGGTTGTGCCAATACCGCGCCCTTCGATGCATACGGCATCCCTGCGATTTCACTTCCCTGCGGCTACACCAAGGAGGGATTGCCGATTGGTTTGATGATCGCCGGTCCCCACTTTGCTGAAGGCAAAGTGCTGGCACTGGCTTATGCCTATCAACAAGCCACCGATTGGCACAAGAAAAAGCCGCCGCTGTCACCGGCCACACCGGTGCCAGCCATTGTCGAAGGCAAGGCGCCATCTGCTAAAGCTGAGTCATGATGGCAACGCATGTCAGCCATGCGCCGCCGCGTGATTGAACACCGCCAGTTGTGCAGCGAACGCACGTTTGTATGCAGGACGCGCTTCACCGCGGGCGATGTATGCGAGGAGATTTGGATAGTGCTTCACCAACCCTGAGCTGTTCAGTCGGCGCAGCACTGTCACCATCAATAAATCGCCGGCAGTGAACGCACCGTCGAGCCAGTCCGCGTCACCAAGATGAGTAGAGAGTTGAGTCAGTCGCGTGCGTACGCGGTCGTCGAGCATCGCCAGGCGCTCAGCATGCCAGCGCTTTTCGTGCTCAAAGATGACCGCCATGCTGCGCTCGACAATCGGTGGTTCGACGGTGTTGAGCGCGGCAAACATCCAGGCAATCGCCCGTGCGCGCGCATTGGCATCGGCTGGCAGCAGGCCGGCATGGTGCTCGGCGATGTGCAGGATGATCGCTCCTGATTCAAACAACGTGAGATCGCCCTGTTCATAAGTGGGAATCTGACCGAATGGATGCAGCGCAAGGTGCGCAGGCTCTTTCATTGCGCCGAACGACAGCAGTCGAACCTCATAGGGCTGGCCGACTTCTTCCAGCGCCCAGCGAACCCGCATATCGCGCGCCAGCCCTTGGCCTCGATCGGGTGAGTTTGCGAAGGCGGTAATCGTTGGTGTTGGCTGGCTCATGTCCGGTTCTCCGAGTTCGATTGCAGCGCTTAGGTGCTGTAGCGATGTATGCAGAGGACGAATTGTCAGCCGGCGTTCCGACACGGGTCAGAATTTTTTCTTTGAGTAAGCTGGTGAACCACTACCCATGCTTGGAGTGAAGCCCTGTTTAAACTTCTTCTAGAGGGCGCAATGAATTGCGCCCCTACATCACTATATTCTCGTAGGGGCGCGATTCATCGCGCCCCCGTGCTCACTGTGCCTTGAGCAAGGTCACCGGTCCCATCAGTCCGGATGGACGCAGTGGTGCGTCAGCGCGATAGCTTGGCATGGACGTAAACGTGGTCTTGTTCGCGCCGGGTTGTGCATCGCCGATCAGGCGATTCACCCACAAGTTGGCGACGCGAATCTCCAGTTCGTTTTTGCCGCGTTTCACCGCACTGCCAATAGCGACTCGATACGGCGCATGCCAAGTGTTGCCGACCAGCTTGCCGTTGACATACACATCGGCCAACTCACCGACTTTACCCAGGTCCAGCCACAACGAATTGGGTTGCGTACCCTTCGGCAAGGTGAACTGCTTTTTGTAAATGGCGGTGCCGGAGAAATATTTCACCGCCGGATCGGTTTGTTCGCTCAACGAACTCAGTGCTGGCAAGGTGATGTTCATTGCATCGCCCAGCTTCGGTTGCAATGTCACGCTCCATGCGCCATCCAGTGTGGCAGCCACCACTGGCGTAGTTTTAGGCGCGGTGAACGAGGTGGCGTTGCTGGGTTTGCGGAACACAACGAAGAATGAATCTTCGGCATTCATGTCCAGCGGCACAACGGTTTGCCCACCTTCAACGCGATATGACACGGCTTCGACGGTGCCGCTGTCGGCATGCCAGATTTCCGGAACCTTGCCGGTAACACGGAACTTCGCTTCAAACTGTTCGCCGCGATTCTGACGATTGTTAATCAAGTACAGCTCGCCATCGCTGAGATGACGATGTGTGAACAACACTTCACTATCCGCTTGCGATTTGCGGTAAGAGAAGTCCGGGGCGATGTGCAACGAGTCCAATGCGGCTTCGACATCCGTGCCGGCAATCACCTGTCCTTTGCCAACCTTGGTCACTGCTTGCCCGCTCCACAAGCGTTGAATCAATTTGTTGAAGGTTGCTGCATCGTTGTTGAGACTGGGTGAGGATTGCGGCGCTTCACCGACAATGGTTGCACCGGCATCGGCGAGATCAGCAATGCGTTGCAATACCGATAATGTCATGCGTTGACTCGAACCGCCGAGGTACAGCACTTTATAGCGTGCGCCGCTGTCGGCAACGAGTTCGCCGTTATCGACGCGCAGCAGATTGAGCAACGCATCGACGTTAACGAAGTCATAAGCATACTGAGTGGGTGCATCCGTTGCGCGTTTATCACCGAACAATCCGGTAAGCGGCGCTTCTTCACCGTAGAAGTAGGCCACGTCGGCAGAGCTTCGGCCTTGTTGCAACAGATAGCCATTGCGCGACAGGTAATCCACCCAGGGCTTTGCCATCTCTGCCCAGGTTTCGTGACGGTTGAAGTACTGGCCGAAGATGAATAACGACAGGCCGGGCTGTTTGTTATCGAGAGGTTGATGCACCGAGGTATGAATGACGGGGCGATTGACGCCAGTGACGAATTCCAGATCGATCACGCGTCGCAACTCATTGGGCGCATAGGCCCACGGTTGCATTGCCGATGTCATCGACTCTGCAGCCACCAGATTCTGACCATACAGGTGTGCCACCGATGCTGCGCCTTTGATGTCGGCGAGATACGTCGGCTTTGGTCCTGACTTGCGTGAATACGTCCACATTGCCGCCATGGGCACATCGGTATGCGAACGCATGGTCATGTCATCGCCTAAGGAAGGACGATGATCTTCCAATGCTTCACCATACACTTTGAGACCGTGCTCATGAGCAACTGCGGCCGCGGTACCGTAATGCTCGCTAGACATCAGGTCGGCAAGCGTGCGGCGATAGTCATACAGAAACGCATCGCTCTGACTACGTGAACCAATCACCTCGCCGGTGAGTGCAGGCAGCCACGGCGTCGGGTCATAACCACGCAAGCGAGTAAATTGTTCGATGATCTTCGGCGTCCAGTTGGCCGCGCCGACTTCAATGCTATCGGTGAGCAGGGCGCGTACGCCGTGTGCACCGATCAATTCGGCGCCGGCGGCATCGCGATACATGTTGAGATAAGTTTCCAGATAATTGCGCACTGCAGGGCCATCGAACTTATCGACTTCCAGTCCCGTGGCTTCTGCGGTTGCGGGATGATTGGTGGTACCCAGCAAGGAATAACCCAGTCGCAATACGCGCCACTTACCTTTAGGTGGGGTCCAATCGAGTGAGCCGTCGGCTTGCATGCGCGAGCTGAGGTTGAGCACGGTCTTGGGATCGATGCCTTGCAACTCGGCATTCGCGGCAGTGCTCAATGCGTAATAGTCTTGCTCGATTGCGAAACCTGCTTTCGATTCGAAGCGATCGACCTTGGCTTCTGAGGATAAACTTAGCTCGGCAATCCTGATTGGACTGCTGGGTGCGCCGCGCATGCCCATCAAGCCTTCACCACCCGCTGCGCCGGGTGCGGGCTCGCCAAGCACAGCGCCAACGGCTGTGCTGGGCGCGAGCAACAATCGGAAACGCTGCGCAGTGACAGGAGCAAAGCTGGTGGTGGTCGGCACCGTGCTTACTGCAACGTCGGCAACTTGATGCCAGGTGCCATCAACGTTTGCCTCAAGACGTGGCGCAACGCCTATATCGCCGAAAGTCGTTTTGCCAAGCACATAGACATTGGCCGAGCGAATGGTTTGCGCCGCCGGATAAGTGATGAGCAGTCCGCCCGGTTGTTCGACAGTGCCGCGCGGAACGGTGACGGCTGTTCTGGCATTGCCATCCTGCAATTGCGCGATGTCTACGGCTTTACCGTCGAGTGTAGTGACCTGTGGCGCCACAACGCTGTTGTTGTTGGTCAGCGGGTAAGCAAGCACCACACTATCTGCATAATAAGTCGGTTTCTTTTCGGTACCGCGCGAGCTTGCCAAAGGATCGCTGCCCGACGTTAACGCCTGAAAGGGTCCAGTCACACTGGGTGGTGCAGGCAGTTTGCCGGTGAAGCGCTTGCCGCCGGCGATAGTGGTTTCGCTCCACACCAGTTTTTTCAAACCATCTTTCGGCTGCACCCAGGGACCGCCGGTCTCGCTCCAGCCCGGTGAAGAGGCGATGGCAAGTTCCAATCCCAGGTTGTCGGCAAGCCCGGCGGCATAACGAAACGCGTCTTTCCATTCCGGCGTCATGTACACCAAGCGCTGCTCAACGATTTTGGGCGTCACCAGATTCGCGTCGAAATTCTGCAAGCCGCCGATGCCGACACGATGCATCCATTCCAGATCTTTGCGAATGCCATCCTTGGTAATGTTGCCGTTCATCCAGTGCCACCATACACGTGGCCGTGCACTATTCGGTGGATCGCGAAAGCCGGCGCTTAACGCATCATCATGAGTAGCATCTTCGCCATAGGTAAGCGGCGCTGCAGCCAGCATGGCCAGCAGCGTTGCGCTCAACATCGCGCCCAGGCGTGTTTTAACAGTGAGTGTCATTGTCGATATCCCCGATGCAGGTTGCGTTTATTGGGCGAGGTAATTGCCAACGCCGATCACGATGGTCGAACCCACCAGTAATCCAACGCCCAGGAATACCAGTCGGCGAGTGCTGCTGCTGGCGCCCACCCATTCCTTCAGTGAAAAGCCCCACAAGGTAGCGAACAAAATGATCGATGCCATGTGCAGCGTCCAACTGGAGAAGCTGTAGCGTCCCATCTGACTTTCGCCCATGGTGTAAAAGAAAAACTGGAAGTACCACAGCGTGCCGCCGGTGGCGGCGAGCAAATAGTTTTTCAACAATGGTGGCGCTTCGCCATTCGCATCGACCGCCGGACCCGGCTTACCGAAAAATTCCTGTACCGAGCGATTGCGGCGAATGAGATAAGCACACCATACAAAGTTGCTGGTGAAGCCGCCGAGCAGCACCACGCACAACACCGGTAATCCCTGGCTCAATGGATTGGTGCCCGCTGCCAGCGTGAGATCGCGAATCGGTTGACCGGCATCCAGACCCCAGGCAAAGCAACCGCTCATCACGCCGGAAAAAATCGCAATCAAGATGCCCTTGTTGACGTTGAACTCGGCGACGCTGTCACTCGCTGTTTGCGTTGCCAGCTCATGCTCTTTTGCATGACCGGCCTTGGCGACCACCACGATGCCGACCAGCGCCAATGCAATACCGACGAAGGTCACCTGGCCACCGGTTGTTTTTGCCAGCGCCGCCAACGTGCCGTGAAAAATCGGCGGCCCTAACGTGCCGATGATCATGGTGAGTCCCAACGCGACGGCCATCCCTAACGATAAGCCGAGATAACGCATGGTGAGACCGAAGGTGAGACCACCTAAGCCCCACATCACTCCCCAGAAGTAACACCAGAACAAGACATTGTTCGGTGTGGAACCCAGCACGCCCAGCAAGTCATTGGTGCGCAGCGAAGCGAACAGCCACGGCGCAATGATCCAGGAGAAGATGCCGCCGGCAAGCCAGAAGATTTCCCACGACCAGCGCTGAATGCGTTTGTATGGAACGTAGAAGCTGGCCGAAGCGAAGCCGCCCAACCAGTGAAAGATCACGCCTAGTAATGGATTCATCGTATCCCCGGGTTATGGTTTTAATGCAGAGAAAAGCACGTTTCGATAGCCTCAGCGTTCAACATGTGTGTAGGGGCGGTTCGTGAACCGCCCTCCGATCGCATCGAGAGGGTCGTTCGCGAACGACCCCTACATCAACCTGCCAGTTGCTGAATCTGTCGCAGCGTCTATCGATTCATTTCACTCAAACTACCTATTCACCAGAATGCTGCGGTCGATTGCATCGATGCGCGTCACGCCGGTCAATGCCATCGCTACGCGCATTTCTGCTTCGATCAATTGCAGTACATGTGTGACGCCCACTTGGCCAGACGCCGCCAGTGCATACACCCACGCGCGACCTAGCAACACACCGCGTGCACCGAGCGCCAGCATGCGAATCACATCGAGACCGGAACGTATGCCGCCATCGGCAAGTACCGTCAGCGCATCGCCCACTTGATCGGCAATCGGTGGTAAGGCATGCGCAGTAGAGGGCACGCCATCGAGTTGTCGGCCGCCGTGATTGGAGACCACGATGCCGTCGGCTCCCAACGATTTCGCAGCCAATGCATCGTCAACATCGAGAATGCCTTTGATGATGAGCGGGCCAGACCATTCGGAACGAATGAATTCGAGATCGCGCCACGTCACCGTGGGATCGAAGTTGTTGCGCATCCAGGCGAAGAAATCTTCGATACCGGTTTTATCGCCGAGCACCGGTTCGACATTGCCAAGGCTATGCGGACGTCCCCGTAATCCCACATCCCACGCCCAACGCGGCCGCAGCGCGCCTTGTAATGCACGTCGGGTGGCGCCGATGAATCCCGGTGCGCCGGCTAGTCCGGAACGATAGTCGCGATAACGCGTGCCAGGCACGGGCATATCGACAGTGAACACCAATGCAGAACAATTACTCGTGCGCGCTTGTACCAGCAGATCACGCATGAAGCCGCGATCGCGAATCATGTACAGCTGAAACCAGAATGGTTTGCTCGTACCTTGCACCACTTCTGTCAGTGGACATGCCGATACGGTGGATAAGCAGAACGGCACACCGGCTTGTTCAGCAGCGCGTGCTGCTTGTACTTCGCCGCGGCGTGCATTCAATCCGGCAAGGCCGATTGGCGCCAACGCCAGCGGTAACGCCAGCTTCTGACCGAATAACGTGGTCGACACATCGGCTGCCGACACATCGCGCAGCACACGTTGACGCAAGGCGATATGTTCGAGATCGGCCACGTTGCGTCGCAAGGTGATCTCGGCATAAGAACCGCCGTCAATGTATTCGAACAAAAATTTCGGCAAGCGCCGGCGCGCGAGTTCGCGATAGTCGAGCGTCGAAGCTGCTTTCATGCCGCGCTCGGTGTTCGCTGTGCGCGGCTGCGCCATTCGGCCGCGTAGTTCTTCAAGTCAACCGACAACGGGGCGACTTCCTTCAGTTCGCATTGCGGCGGCAAATTAGGCGTGATGAGTCGCAGTGCGCCATAGGCCACATCCTGATGAGCGTTAGACACAAATATTTTTTGCGCCGGCCGCAACGTGGCCAGCGCGCGTACAAAAATCACCGCTTCGGCAAAACGTCCTTCGATGAGTAAACGTTCGCGTGAGCCAATTAGATCCAGCGCAGCATCTGCCATCAATGCCAGATACAAACCGGTCATGACACGTTGATCGCCGGCATCTGCAGGTTTGTTACGCCATTCACCGATGGCGTGCGGAAACGGACCGACGCCGCGCACGAAGCTCGGAAATACCGCAACGCCGCTTGCGAGTAAGGCCGGCAAGCGCGCCAGCAGTGCATCCGGGTCGTAGTTGTCGGTGAGGGAAAACGAATCAATGCCGCCAATCAATTCGGCCTCGCGTCCGCCCATGAAGCGTGCTGAGGGTATGGCGTGACCGTGTACATCCACATTGACGAGACAGTCACGCGATTCGTCGAGCGTACGCAGGTCCACTGCGGCGTTGTTGGCCGAGCGCATGGCGACAAACCAGGTGCCGGTCGACAGCACAGTGGCGTCGTGATTGGCGATCTCTGCATGTCCCTTTGCGGCCACCAGCGCGGCATTGCTGTCATGCATGCCGCACAACACCATGCACTCGCGCGGCAAGCCGGTGCGCGCGGCAATTTCTGCGGTGATGGGGCCTAGTATTTCGTTTGCCGTTCGCAACGGCGCAAAGCGCGCTGCCCAGCCACGACGCACCGCCAACGGGCTGAATTCATGTGTCAGCGGCTGCCATAAATCTGTGTGGCAACCGAGACTGCTGACTTCGCTCGCGGCAACACCGGATAAGCGCCAGGCCCAGTATTGTGGCCACGGCACAATGGTGATGTCTGTGGATAGCGCACCGTGCGACTGTTCGAAACGATGTAGTTGTATGCCGAGATTCAGACCGCATGGCAGTGCAGGTGAGCCGGTTGCGGTGAACGCATCGCGTTGTGCGACATAGTCGGCGCGTACTTCGGCAGCGAGATCGTCTTCGTAGTCTAGCGGCGCTGCCAGCAGGCGGCCTTCTTTTAATAGCGCCGCCGCCGCGCCATGACCCACCGGCACGATGCGCTCGACATGGGTCAGTTTCGCGAATTCCGCCAACGTGTCGAGCAACCAGTTTTCAATGCCATGCACGTCGAGTACGCGTTCCCCAGCAATGGTGTCGGCGGTGATTTGCGGCGTATTGCTTCGACTGCGACGGGCAAGCAGGCGGCCGTCGGCGTCCCACGCGCTGAGTTTCGCATTGGTTTTACCAATATCTACGACGATGGTGCTGCCGGTCACGCCTTCCCCTCAGTCTCCTGATCGATTGCACAGTCGGTGCGCCCATCAGGATGATCAAATTTGATTGTTTATGATAACAAATGATTAATTGTTTGCTACTATGCCTGCCTCTTCCAAACTCCACAATGAAAGTTATGCCCAGTAATGTGACTCCTGCCGGCAAACCCGCGCTGCCATTTCAGGTGCCAGCCAACCGCTGGTCCGATGAACATGCCGCGTCACTATCCCCGGCCGAACTGCTGTTGTATCGCTCCAACTTGCTCGGTTCAGATCTCACCGTCACCAATTTCGGCGGCGGCAATACCTCGGCAAAGCTGGACGAAATCGATCCGCTCACCGGCGAGAAGACCAAGGTGCTATGGGTCAAAGGGTCGGGTGGTGATATTGGCTCGATGAAACTCGATGGCTTCTCCACTTTGTATCTGCACAAATTGCTCAGCCTCGAAAAGCTCTACCGGGGTGTGCAATTCGAAGACGAGATGGTCGGCTACCTGCCGCATTGCACCTTCAATCTCAATCCCCGCGCTGCTTCCATCGATACGCCGCTGCATGGCTATCTGCCGTTTGCACACATCGATCATGTGCATCCCGACGCGATCATTGCATTGGCGGCATCGAGTGGCGGTGAGGCGGCAACGCGTGAAATCTGGAAGGGCAAGATCGGTTGGTTGCCGTGGAAACGACCGGGTTTCGATCTGGGCCTGCGCTTGCGTGACTATGTTGCAAAAAATCCCGGCCTGCGCGGCGTGATGCTGGCCGGTCACGGCATCATTTGCTGGGGCGACACCGCCCGGCAGTGCTATGACAACACCATCGATCTGATTGCCGGCGCCGCCTCATTCCTCAACGCCAAGCTTGCCGAGCGTCCTGCATTTGGCGGACAGAAGGTGGCGACGTTGTCGGCAACCGAACGCAATGCAGTGGCTGCGGAGTTGATGCCGCGCCTGCGCACCTTGATGACCGGCGAGCGCGGCAAACTCGGTCACTTCTCGGACGATGCCGAAACACTGGAATTTGTAGGCTCAAACGACTTCGAAAAACTGGCGGCGATCGGCACTTCCTGTCCGGATCACTTCCTGCGAACCAAGATCGCACCGTTGACGCTCGATCCTGCGCGCTTCGCCGATCAGGAATATTTAGCGGCGGCGATCAGCGCATATCGCAAGGCCTATGCGGAGTATTACCAGCGTTGTGCGGGGCCGAACGATCCGAAGATGCGCGACGCCAATCCGGTGGTGGTACTGGCGCCCGGTGTGGGCCGCTTCACCTTTGCAGCCGATAAAACCACCGCGCGTCTTGCCGGTGAGTTTTATGCCAACGCGATTAACGTGATGCGTGGTGCCGAAGCCATCGGCAATTATCTCGGCCTCGATGAAAAAGAAGCGTTCAACATCGAATACTGGGCACTGGAAGAAGCCAAATTGCAACGCATGCCCAAGCCAAAACCACTGGTGGGCAAGATTGCCTTGATCACCGGTGCCGCCGGCGGCATCGGTGCCGCGAGCGCCATTCGTTTATTGTCAGATGGCGCCTGCGTCATGCTCACCGATCGCGATGCAGAAACGCTCGAAGCCACCCGCAAGAAATTGTCTGAACGCTTCGGCAAGGATGCGGTGCGCGCCGTGGTGTGCGATGTCACCGATGAAGAACAGGTGCAACTTGCATTTGACGCCTGCGCGCGTGAATTCGGCGGTCTCGACATTTTAGTTGCCAATGCGGGACTGGCTTCTTCAGCGCCGATTGCCGAAACCACGGTAGCGCTGTGGCGCAAAAATTACGATGTGCTGGTGGAAGGCTACTTCCTCACCGCGCGCGCGGCATTCAAGTTGATGCAGCCGCAACGCAGCGGCTCAATCGTTTTCATCGGTTCGAAGAACGCACTAGCGGCCACCACCAATGCTTCCGCTTACGCTTCCGCCAAAGCGGCCTCGGTGCATCTCGCACGTTGTCTTGCGCTGGAAGGCGCCGAGCACGGTATTCGCGTCAATGTCGTCAATCCAGACGCGGTGATTCGCGGCTCGCGCATCTGGGACGGCGATTGGCGCAAGGAACGAGCCAGCGCGTACGGCATCGATCCCGGTGAAGAGCTCGAAGAGTTTTATCGCAAGCGTTCCATGTTGAAACTGAATGTGTTGCCGGATGATATCGCCGAAGCGGTGTGGTATTTCGCCTCCAGTGCATCGGCCAAATCGACGGGTAATATCTTGAATGTGGATGCCGGCAACGCCCAGGCATTCACGCGTTGATGAATCGTTGCTTCGCTAATTTGATTCGTCAATTCCCGCTCAGCGCGGCGCCGTTTCGCAGCAAGGAAATCTCTCCCCCTGAAGATTCTTTGTTGTGAACGGCGCCGAGCTGGCTTTGATTGCCAGATTAACTTCGATTGATAGAGTGGGTGGTTTGTTACAACCGCCGTGTTGGTCATCCGCTGATGCGGGAATGACGTACTTAGTAGTGGCGCCTGATCAATCGCCACGCTGACTTTTCGCAAGTCAAAAATAAAACAGGAGATGTCGCATGCCCGTTTTTTCCAGCATTGCCGCACGCCTCGGTGAACAAGCCATCGAGTTGCCCTCTTGGGCTTTCGGTAATTCCGGCACGCGCTTCAAGGTGTTCGCGCAACCGGGCGTGCCGCGCGATCCCTTCGAAAAAATTGCCGATGCCGCGCAGGTGCACAAGTACACCGGCCTTGCGCCGTCGGTGGCGCTACATATTCCGTGGGACAAAGTCGATAACTACTCTGCCTTGCGCAAACATGCCGAGGAACATGGCATTCGTCTGGGTACGATCAATTCCAACACTTTTCAAGATGACGATTACAAGCTGGGCAGCATTACGCATTCGAATCCACGCATTCGCCAAAAAGCGCTGGATCATCACTTCGCTTGCATCGACATCATGAATGAGACTGGTTCGCGCGATTTGAAAATATGGCTGGCCGATGGCACCAACTATCCAGGCCAGGACGACCTGCGCGCACGACAGGATCGTCTCGCCGATTCGTTGCGACAGATTTATGCGCGCATCGGTGCACAGCAACGTCTGGTGCTGGAATATAAATTCTTTGAGCCGGCGTTCTATCACACCGATGTGCCTGACTGGGGTACGGCCTATGCACAAGTCGCTGCGTTGGGCGAGCGTGCTGTGGTCTGTCTCGATACCGGCCATCATGCACCGGGCACCAATATTGAATTCATCGTCATGCAGTTGCTGCGTCTGGGCAAACTGGGCTCGTTCGACTTCAATTCGCGCTTTTATGCAGATGATGATCTGGTGGTCGGGGCCGCCGATCCGTTCCAGTTGTTCCGCATACTGGTTGAAGTGATCAATGGCGGTGGCTACGGTGCGGGTTCGTCGGTGGCGTTCATGCTCGATCAATGCCATAACATCGAAGCGAAAATTCCCGGACAAATTCGCTCGGTATTGAATGTGCAAGAGATGACGGCCCGTGCGCTATTAGTTGATCGCGACGCGTTGCATGCAGCACAAATCGCCGGCGATGTGCTCGCAGCCAATGCAGTGCTGATGGATGCGTTCTACACCGATGTACGGAAAGACCTGGGCCAGTGGCGTGAATCGCGTGGCTTGCCGGCCGATCCGATGGCGGCTTATCTCGCCAGCGGTTATGCCGACAAAATCGCCAAGCAACGCGTTGGCGGCGCACAAGCAGGGTGGGGCGCGTGAAAGACGCGCCGCTTTCGCTGTGAGCATTCCTGCGTCTGCTGCTACGCCGCCACAATCACCTTGATACCCGCGTTTTTCAGCAGGATCTGATCGCGTTTGCTGATGCCGGCATCGGTGACGACGACGTCGATTTCTTTCAGATCGCACACCACGTTGCCCGAGCCGTGGAATTTCGAGCTATCCACCAGCAATACCAATTCTTCGGCGCGCTCGATCAACCGCCGTTCCGCGGCAACCAGCACCACATCCGTTTGCATCACGCCTTGTGCGCCGACTGCCGCCGCGCCCATGAAAAGTTTGGGTGCATGAAAACGCGGCATGGTGTCATCGCCGGCTGCAGTGAGGATGATGTTCTGCTCGCGAAACACCGACCCGCCCGGCACCAGCACGCGAGTTCCCGTTTGCGGTAGCAACACGCCGACGATGTGCAAGGAGTTGGTGAGCACTTGCAGATTCTTGCCTTCGAGATGGCGGCACATCTGCAAGGTGGTGGAACCGCCATCGATCATGATGGCTGAGCCCGGTGTACACAGTGTCGCCGCCGCGCGGCCAATGGCTTCTTTCTGTTTGCGATGCCGCGCAATGTTTTCGTGAAATGGCACGCCCAGCAATCGAGTCGGCGCCGCTTTGCCGAGTGATTGATCGCCGACCAGTTTGGCACCGCCGCGCACGCGCTCGATGCGATTCTCACCCGCCATGCGTTCCAGATCGCGACGCAAGGTGGCAGGCGATGCGTCCACACGCTTTTCGAGTTCACGAAAAGCGATGAAACCGCGTTCCGCGACCAGTGCCAGGATTGCCTGCTCGCGTTCAGTCGAATGCATGCGTTTGATAACCTCAGTACAGCGATAACCGCATCTTCAAGGCCGCGGCAATCGGATTCAAGCATTTTCGTTTTTAATGACTGCCACGGCGGCGAGCTTCTAGCCGGTCAATCGTTAGCAAAGCTTGTTCGCGTTTATTCAACATTCTTTCAGGTGTAGCCATGGACACGTCTTTCTGGCTTGAGCGTTGGGATAACCATCAGATTGGTTTTCATCAAGCGGATATTAATCCCTACCTGCTATTGCACTGGGCTTCGCAACAGGCGAACCACGGCGTGGTGTTGGTGCCCTTATGTGGCAAGAGTCGCGATATGCAGTGGTTGCAGGAGCAAGGCCACGAAGTAATCGGCGTTGAAGTCTCGCGGCAAGCCGTCAGTGAATTCTTCGTTGAACAGGGCATCAAGCCGCGCGTTATACAGGGGCCGCGCTTCGAGTTATGGCAAGCGGCGGGGTATCAACTGCTCTGTGGCGATTTCTTTGCGCTGCAAGCGCAGGACTTGCATAACGTCAGTGCAGTATTCGACCGGGCGGCGTTGATTGCACTGCCGGGCGAACTGCGCCGGCGTTACGTGGCGACGCTGCATTCCGTGTTGCCGAAGCAGGCAAGTATGCTGCTGATTGCAATGACCTATCCGCAACAGCAAATGAACGGGCCGCCGTTTTCGGTAGACGAAGCGGAAGTGTCGCGGCTGTATGCCGGATATCACATTGAGAGATTGCAGGACGAAGATGTGCTGTCACACCCGGACAATGCGCGCTTCAAACAACGCGGCTTGCAGCAAATGTCGGAGCAGGTTTATCGCATTCGCGCCAGGTAGTGTGAACACAGAGCAGTGAGGAAAATTGCATGGCTACCGATCTCGATTACATTCTGTACATTCATGAGCAGGCTGGCCTTGGCGATGAGTTATCGCACCGCAAGATGTTCGGCGAATATGCGCTGTACTTGCGAGGACGAGTGATCGCTTTTGTTTGCGACAATCAAGTCTTTCTCAAACCCAATGCGCCCGCCAGGCAGTTGCTGGGTGATGTGACTGAAGGCCCGCCGTACCCCGGTGCGAAGCTTTACTGGGTTATCGATGAAGTGCTGGATGACGCTGAGTTGTTGCGTCGCGTGTTGCTCGTTACCGCGGAAGCATTGCCGTTGCCGCCACCCAAAAAATCAAAGGCGACGTCCAGCAAGAAGCCGCGTAAGTCGATCAAGAAGAAGTCGGGGGTACGCAAAAGCAAAACCGCTGGTTCGTGATTTTTACGTCGAAACGTTCTTTGTTTTTTTGAAGAATCCTTCGACACGCTGCGCTGCTCAGGACGAACGGAATAGATCAGACCTTTCTTAGAAATTGATAACGATGCCTTTCGCTATCAATTATCCATTGTCAATTACCAATTCGCCGATCAATTCGCCGATTGTGGCACTGGTGTACCCGCCAGCGTCGGCAAGCGTCGTTTGAATTGCGTCTGCAACAACAAGAAGCTCACCACGGCTTGCAGTGTCGATGCGGCGATAGAGAGATACCATACCTGTTCAATCTTGAAGTTGGGTTGCCGCGACAGCCAGATGGCGGGAATGGCAAACGACAACAGACGTACGGCCGAACTCAATAAGGATGGCAGGGTGTTACCCATGCCTTGAAAGGTTGCCGAGCAGGTAAACACCAGGCCAATTGCTACAAAGTTCAGCGAAATCATCTGCAGGAATACAGTGGCTACTGCAGTTGCCGAGGCATCGGCATTGAACGCGCCCAGTAATAGATGCGGACTGAACTGTACGATCAACGTCGCGACGATCATCACCACCGATCCAATCATCGCTGCGGTACGGAACGTTGCTCTCACGCGCGCGCCATTTCTTGCGCCGAAGTTCTGGCCGATGATTGGGCCGGTGGCCATCGAGATTGCCAGGGCCGGCATCAGAATCGCTTGCAGTACGCGTGAGCCGATGCCGAAGCCTGCTTGTACGGTGGGGCCCAAGTCGCGAATGGTGTAATACACCACGGCCGTGTACAAAAACATCACGAGCATCTCGCCGCCTGAAGGCAGGCCGATGTTGAGAATGCGTCCCCATTGTTTGAACTGTGGGCGCATCAAGGCCGGCTTGATGGCCACGTAATGTTCGAGTCGATGAAAATAGGCACCCAGCATCAACACGCCAATCGAAATCGAAATGGTGCTGGCCAGCCCAGCTCCTTTGACCCCCAACGGTATGCCGGTGCCCCAACCAGCAATCAAGATGGGTGCCAGGATAATGTTGACCACCACCGTGAGCATTTGCACGGCGATAGTGGGCCGCACGATGCCCGTGCCGCGCAGCGCCGAACCAATCGCTGACATCAGGAACATCAAACCAAAACCCGGCAATGCCCAGAACATGAAAGTCACGCCGGCTGCCACTGTTCCTGCATCGGCCGAGACAGATTGCATATAGTGGTGAATGGTCGCATAGAGCAGCGCCACCACAAAGATGCCGCAACCGGCGGACAGCGCCACCGATTGATTGAATATCAAGTTGGCATCGCCTTGATCCTTGCGGCCGACGGCCTGCGCCACCAGCGACACGCTGCCGACGGCCAGCACTTGCGTCAACGCAAACACGATCAAGATCGCGTTGCTGGCGGTGTTAACGCCCGCTGTGGCATCGACCCCTAAGCGCGTGACGAAGTACAGATCCACTAACTGATAAGCCATCTGCGTGATCATGCCGATGGTAATCGGAATGGCCATGGTCAGAATCTGGCGTGTAATCGAACCCTGGGTCAGATCTTGCATTGCGATATTGTTCAACACTGTTGTTACGCGACCGCCGCGTACATTGGCTCGCAAGTTCAGTAAATGAGGCAAACCGCGAGCAGTGAATTATTACCCGATGCCACGTCGCGTGCTTGAGCATTTTTGCCGCAAGACTCAATTGTGGGTGCTGCTCTGCGAATGTATTTCCGGTGTCGGGGTGTCCAACGCTGAACTCAGCTGCAGTTCATTCGTGCAATCGACTACTTCCTAGTTAATCCTGCCTGACGAGACCAATTATGAGATTGGCTATCACTCTATTGGTGCTGGCGATGGAAACGCTTGCGTCTGGAATTTGCTTGGCGGATGGCGGCCCGTTAGGAATAGACCATCGGATAAAGTATGACAACAGCGGTATCTGGAGTCGCAGCAATCAGATGCTGCTTATGAACGGGATGTTAGTTTCTGATCTCGCGGGCGCGTTATGGGAAGGAAGCGACACCCGCATCGGCAAAACATTCTGGTACTCGCTCGATTCGGCGCTGATTAGCGGTGTCTCTGTGCAGGTGTTAAAGCGCGCGTTTAGCCGCGAGCGGCCGGTAAATACCGACGATCCCAATGAGTGGTTCAAGGGAAACGGTAATGAAAGCTTCCCCAGCGGCGAAGTGGCATCAATTACCACAATGATCACGCCATTCGTTCTTGAGTATCGTCACGAATATCCAGCCGTCTACGCATTGGAGCTGTTACCCCTCTACGATGGTATTGCCAGAATGAAGGTTCATGCTCATTGGCAATCGGATGTGCTGGCTGGATTTGCATTAGGAACAGGAATTGGCATGTTCATGCATTCTCGCGATGTGCCGGTGTTGGTGTCATGGCTGCCCCATGGTGTGACTGTTGGAATCCATAAGCGATTCTGATGGCAAAATAAAAAATGGCGTCTACCCGAAGGTAGACGCCACTCGCTTGGCATCTCGGCCACACTTCTGACGTTGATGCATCAACCGGTCGACCCCGATCTTTCCGGCACCACCGCATTGTCGTTACCGATGACCACTTCAACGCGGCGATTCAATTGTCGTCCCGCTGCATTGTCGTTGGACGCTACCGGATACGCTTCGCCATAGCCACGGGTGCTGATACGCGATGCATCGATGCCTTGCGCAATTAATGCCGACTTGACTGCATCGGCGCGGCGACTTGAAAGCTCTTCGTTGAAACTTTCGTTGCCCACGCTATCGGTGAAACCTTCGATCTGCAGTTTGCGCTCGGGATGTTGTTGTAGAAAAGTTGCCAGCCGTTGCACTGTTTGATGCGCGCCAGGCTTTAACACTGCCTTGCCGGTATCGAACAACACATCGCCGAGCGTCAAGACCAGACCGCGATCGGTCTGCTTGGCCTTAAGCTGCTCCAACTCCGCAGCCATACGCTGCGCTTCCGCTTCGGAGGCATCGGCGCGTGAGCGTTCGGCAGCGACGGCAGAACGCGCTGCATTGACATCGTGCTCACGCGCAGCAAGTTGAATGCGGGCACGTTCGGTTTCGCCCTTGGCCAATAAGTCTTCGTCGGTCTTCGCTTTGGCACGGGCTGTCGCGGTCAGTGCAGTTTGCTTTGCTAAATAAGCAAGGTGATCGCTGATCTCCAATGGCTTGTGGTCCTGCGCTGCTTTGCGAGCTGATTCCAGCAGGTTTTGCGAACGCGACAATTCCACGGACGCATATTGCGGCACAGCCGGATCTGATTCGGCGGCGTTCACCGCCGCCATGGCTTCTTGCATCAACGGCGATGGCTTCGGTGGAGTAGCACAACCGACCATGATCATGGCCATCAACAATGCCAGCGAGCCAGTGCGCATTTTGTTGGTTGCTGGTGTAATAAGTGAGACGCTTGCGGGTGAAGTTGGCTTGTTCATCGCACGGGTACTCCGGAAGGTTGATAGGTCGCATCGTTACGGCGCGCTTCTTCCTGCAAGGTGCGCAGGCTTTCATTCAAATCCGCCACCTGTTTGTCGGCCTTGGCGGTTTGCGCCAATGCCTCTGCCAATTGCGCATCGGCATCGGCCTGTTCCGCCAATCGCGCCGCGATCTCATTGTGTTTGTCGGCGACGGCTTGTTTGGCGTTGGCAAGCTTGTCACGCGCATCGCGCATTGGCAGCGCCGCCAGCTCCACTGCACCCGCACGCTCCGCTCGCTCAACGGAGGTTTGCGCCAAGGTGATCTTGTCATTGGGGGGCGGCATAGACGCGCATGCGCCGACTGCTCCCATCAGTACCAATGGGAACAGCAGTCTCGCTGTCACTGGAATGTTCATGGTGTAAACCTCTGCTCGTGATTTGATCAATGTCTTGACCAGATGTCTTGAGGCCCGCCCGCCACCATCTGCATGTTTGCGGCAACTGTCACGAGTGATCTCAAGCCCCGTTTTGTCGGCAGTGATAGCGTATGAAGGTTTATATAGACGCGGCAGCAGCGGCTGCTGATGTGATGGTCGGACGCTGACTACCGTTAGGTTGTTTTTGTTGATCAGTTGTAGGCTTAGCGCTGATCGATCGAACGCGAACATTAATAACTTAAAAAGCTTCTGCTCCGTTCGCCCTGAGCAGCGCAGCGTGTCGAAGGGTTCCTGGTCTTCAAGAATGCTTCGACATGCTGCGCTGTTCAGCACGAACGGAGAAAGACAGAACCTAACCGTCACGATTCGTGGCGATATCAAGGCATTTCAGTAGAGATTACCGAACGACTAACCAACCATTCGCTACCGAAACAGCCGCGACGCAATGAGAAATTTCAGCGAGCGGCCAAGCAGCTTCGCGAGGCCGGTATTCTTTTGCAGAAAGCGCATGGTTCGACTGCGTGGCTCTGGCAATGGCGTGTACACATTACCGATGGCTTGTTCGACCTGCAGACGTTGCATCAACAATTCCTGACGCAGTCGTTGCCGTTCCCGTTTTAATTCCAGCGCACTGCTCATGGCAGCAGTCTGCGCTTCAATAGCGCGATGTCGGCGGCCAGTTCCTCACAGGTGCCCGCGAAGGCTGACTCTTTAATAGAGAACAGATGGATCAGTCTGCGTACTGCCAACACCAACCCTGCTGCATAGAACACCACCAATGCCAGTGCGGCCAGCCAGCGATAATCGGTATCCCATGCCAGCGTCATCACCAAAATACTGATGGACAGCAGCACCACCACTGCCATCGCCGCACTGAACAGCGACAACGCAAACAGGCGCGCCAGCCGCTGCTTCTCCGCTCTCCATTCCACATGCGCCAATCTTCCCAGCAGTGCGCCATGTGTCAGCAACGCGGCGACGGCGGGGCGGACTTCTTCAAGTTTCAGCATGACGGGATGCAGTCGGTATCGTTGAGTGTGGCCTTAATCGCGCGTCAATCGCGACGTGATACCAGCAATCCCGCGACGAACCCGAGTGCAATACCGGCGCCCACAGCCATCCACGGTTGCTCGTGCACATACTCGTCGGCCACCTCGGCAGAACGTTTGGCGCGCGCCAGTGCGCTTTCACTTGCAGCGCTGACTGTTTGTTTGGCGCTGGCAAGACGCGCGCGCACTTTCTGCTTTGCCTGTTCCAGTTGCTCGCCGGTGAGTGTGGTGGTTGCAGTCAAAAAATCTTCGATATCCGACAACAGATCACGGAACTCTGCACTCAAGCCACCGGCGGCCCTGCTAACGGTGGCGCGAATTGATTCGGATGAAGTATCTTCGCTTGAACCATTGAGGACGCTGTTGCTATTCATGATTAACTCCTTCGGTCGCAAAGTGGATTAGGACTAAGCCAATAGAGATAAGGTCAACGAGACCGGATGCGCTGGAAAATAAGTGCCGATGTAGCCAGCTTGGTGGTAAGACGATAGGCGCGATCCGGTGATGAGTACAGATGCAAACGCCGGTTCCAGAGAGAGTCTTACGCGGCTTTCGGATTGGTCTGACGTATAGTTGCGAGTGGTTTGCGGGTGGGAGTATGCAGGTCACTTCTCATCATGATGCGTTTGCAGCAGATCGAGTTCGCGCACCAGCTTGTCGGCGACCTCACTATTGATACGTTCGGCGCGCAGCAATTCAAATATGGCATCGCGCTCCGCTTTGATTACAGCCACGCGCAGATCTTTCTCAATACTCGCCGAAACTCGGCCTTGTTCCGCGTCCAGGCCGCTTCGTGATTGATCTTCAATCACCGTTGAGTACAACTGCTGCAACTCCGCCAGCGCATCGCCATGTGTGTCGTTGTATTCGCCTTTCATTTTTAAGTCGCGTTCCATGCGGGCGATCGCGTTCAATGCCGCTCGCGCCGAGAATACTCGCGCCAGGTTTTCTTCCTCACCATCGGTTGTGACCGCAGGCTTTGCTTCACGCAGCAGTACGGGCAGCGCGAGTCCGGTGGCGATCAACGACACTAGAATGATGCCCATTGCCAGCAATATGACTACGTCGCGTCCGGGAAAGGCAGCGCCGTTGGGCAATGCATAAGGCAAGGTCATTGCGCCCGCCAGCGTAATTGCGCCGCGCGGACTACCCACTGTCATGGCCGCCCATTGTCGCAAGGAGTCGGGCTGCAGAGGCTGGCCTTGCCATGAGCTGCGTCGCCATGGTCGCCACGAGTTAGGTTGCTCGGGCCACAACACTTCACGCGGCAGCACAACCAACAACCAGAGTCCGCGAATGAGCAGCAACGCCACATAGATCACCAGCACGTACGCAATGCCCCAGCGCAGATGACGTTCGCCCACGGCATACAGTGCGCTATCGGCTGCGGCCATCAATTGCGGCAGTTGTTCGCCCAGCATGACGAACACCATGCCGTTGATGGTGAAGCGGATCGTTTCCCACACCGAGGTGCGTTGCACACGCGTGGCCGCCAGTCCCTTGCCGTCGGCTTCTACATAGCTCATGGCAAGACCGGCGCACACTGCGGCGAGAATGCCGGAACAGCGCGCTGCTTCTGCCAGCGAATAGGCGATGAAGGGAATCAGCAAACTGATGACCACTTGCACGCCCGGCTCTTCGCCGACGCGCAAGGTCAACCAGTTGCAGGCACGTGCGATGATTAATGCACTCAATAACCCGATGACGATGCCGCCTGCAGCAATCCAGATAAAATTCAACAGTACTGTCGAGAAGGAAAATGTGCCGGTGAGCGTGGCAGCTACGGCAAAACGCAGACAGACAAGACCGGTGGCGTCATTGAGTAATGATTCACTGGTCAATATTCGTAACGATCGCCGCGGCAGCGGCAGGTTATCGATGGTAGATGCCACTGAGATGGCATCGGTTGGCGACACCACGGCTGCGAATGCAAACGCCACGGACAACGGTATGCCGGGAATCAACCAATGCACAAACCAGCCGATGCCTAGCACGGTGAGAAACACCAGCCCCAACGCCAGTTGCAAATTGATGGCGCGATCTTCGAGCAGATCCTTGTTGGGAATGCGCCAACCATCGAAGAACAACAACGGTGGAATGAACAACAGAAAAAATAGTTCCGGATCCAGCGCAATGCGCAGTGTTGGCGAGATGCCGATCAGTGCGCCCATGGCGATTTGTACCAACGGCCGTGGCACCGCCGCAGGTAGAACGCGCGAGATGAAAGAGCTGATCACCAGCGCGATCAACAACAGCATGAGTAAGGGCAGAATGGTCACACTTGCAATCCTGTGGCTGCAACACCTGTAGCTGAAACCATGACAGGCACTCTCCAGTAACGCATGAACTTAGCGCAGTGGCATCGCTCGTTTTGTAGGACGCCGACCCGTCTGCAAGGCACGTCCTGCAAGCGCAATCATCAAGCTTGTGAATGCTGCATTGCTGTACTGGAGACCAGCACGCGTTTTATACGCTTCCGAGTAGGAAAGGACGTACATCGACTATCGTGGCCATGAGCTAGGACGTTGCTGCACGTCGAATACCATGCACTCACACAAGCCGCCAGCCGCAGCAAGCGCTGCATGGCTTGCCTGCATTCACCCGCGTTGATGACGCTTCAAGCAAAGGCAGCCCTCATGGCAACCGATATGTATGCAGATCAGCACCGAGTGTCGGAGCAGTTGGCGTATCAAGCGTGGCTTGATTCCGGCGAGACGCCGATTGAAGTGCCGCCCACCACGCCGTCACCGCCACCACCTACTCCCACACAAGCGGCAGCACTGCATTGAGTTGCATTGCTCTGTTGCTTGAGCAGCTTTCATCCGTCATTCATAACATTCATTCATGAGGTACGACATGGCTACCGAAAATTCCGTCGCGGTTCTGCGCAAGTTGATCACCGATATCAAGTTCGCCATGTTGACCACGCGTAGTGCCGACGGCGCGTTGACGTCGCGACCTATGACCACACAGGCGGCCGATGAAGATGATCGTGATGCGTTGTGGTTCTTCCTATCGAAGTCAGGCGGCATTCTCGAAGACATCACTGCCGATCAGCACGTCGGCCTGACGTATGCCGATCCCGACAACGATACGTATGTGTCGATTTCCGGTCGCGCGGTGCTGGAAGACGATCTACAACACAAACAGGCATTGTGGTCACAGCTCAATCAGGCTTGGTTTCCTAACGGTCCGGCCGATCCCGATGTGGGATTGCTGCGCGTCGACATTCTGCGTGCACATTACTGGGACGTAAAAAAGAACAAGCTCATGCAACTCATGGATATGGCCAAGGCAAGCCTCACGGGTAGCACGCCACGCATGGGCGATAGCGTCGAAGTGTCGCTGTCCAACGGCAGAAGAACCGGATCGGCACAGCATTAGACAAAGCGCCGGGTACATCGCTTGCCGATACAAGGATGTGTCGCGAAGCTTCTAAGCATGCATGCCTGATGTAGGAATTTTCCTGCAAGCGATTGCGACAATAGGCAGGCATGTCTTACATAGAATCGTCCTACAAAACCTAGTACGTCCGATCAGCACATACCTGTGCAATACGGGAATGCCTTCATGCAAATTGAAACCGGCGCCACCGCGGAACCTGTCACCGCTGAATCCTTAAGGGCGGATAACAACAAGACACGCGTGGCGCGCGGCCGAGCTGCCACTGACCGGGCTCACAGTGAATCGGCTGAATCCAGCTCCGACTCCTTAGAAGAATTGCTGGTCGCACTGTCGGCCATGCAGGCGGGCGATTTTTCCATTCGTCTGCCGGTGTCCCGCACCGGTGTCGAAGGCAAAATTTATGATGTCTTCAATTCCATCGTCAGCGCCAATCAACGCATCGCCGAACAATTGCAGAACGTCGGCGAGGTAGTAGGCCGACAAGGCAAAACTCGCACACGCGTTCGTTTCGGCTTGTCCGCCGGCGCATGGTCGGAGATGGAAGATTCGGTGAATACACTCATCGATGATCTGTTGTGGCCCACCAATGCCGTGACCCGCACCGTCAGCGCCGTGGCACGCGGCGATCTACTGCAGACCGTGCCGCTGGATGTGGACGGTCGTCCACTCAAAGGCGAATTTTTACGCTCGGCGAATATCGTCAACACGATGATCAAGCAGCTCAGCGTGTTCACTTCGGAAGTGACGCGTGTGGCGCGCGAAGTGGGTACGGACGGCAAGCTCGGTGGTCAGGCACAGGTGCGTGAAGTGACCGGTGTATGGAAGGACCTCACCGAGAGCGTGAACTCGATGGCGTCGAACCTGACTGCACAGGTGCGCAACATCGCCGACGTAACCATCGCTGTAGCCAACGGCGACTTGTCCAAGAAAATCACCGTGGACGTGCGTGGTGAAATTCTGCAGTTGAAAGAAGCCATCAACACCATGGTGGATCAATTGCGTTCCTTCGCATCAGAAGTCACCCGCGTGGCGCGTGAAGTAGGTACCGAAGGCAAGCTCGGCGGACAAGCCTTGGTGCCCGGTGTGTCGGGTACATGGAAAGATCTCACCGACTCGGTGAATGCAATGTGCGGCAGCTTGACTGCACAGGTGCGCAACATTGCACAAGTGACGACTGCCGTAGCGCGTGGTGACTTGTCCAGAAAAATCACTGTCGATGTGTCCGGCGAAATTCTTGAATTGAAAGAAACCATGAACACCATGGTGGATCAGTTGCGTTCCTTCGCCGGTGAAGTGACGCGCGTGGCGCGTGAAGTGGGTACTGATGGTCGTCTTGGCGGTCAGGCCTTGGTGCCGGGTGTTGCCGGTACGTGGAAAGATCTCACCGACTCAGTGAACTCGATGGCCGGCAATCTCACTGCGCAGGTGCGCAACATTGCTGAAGTATCGACCGCCATCGCCAACGGCGATCTATCACGAAAAATTACCGTGGATGTGCGTGGTGAAATTCTGGAGCTGAAAGAAACGCTCAACACCATGGTGGACCAATTGAATCGCTTCGCATCGGAAGTGACGCGTGTGGCGCGTGAAGTTGGTACCGAAGGTCGTCTCGGCGGTCAGGCGCAAGTGCCGGGTGTGGCAGGTACCTGGAAGGATCTCACCGATAACGTGAATTCGATGGCATCGAACCTGACTGCACAGGTGCGCAACATTGCGGAAGTCACTACGGCCGTGGCGCGCGGTGACCTGTCACGCAAGATTACCGTGGATGTGAAAGGCGAAATTCTCGAACTGAAGAACACCATCAACACCATGGTGGATCAGCTCAACGGCTTTGCAAATGAAGTCACGCGTGTGGCGCGTGAAGTAGGTACCGAAGGCAAGCTGGGAGGACAAGCCGTGGTGCCTGGCGTCGCCGGCACCTGGGCCGACTTGACCGACAACGTCAACTCCATGGCCGGTAACCTCACTGCGCAGGTGCGTAACATCGCTGAAGTGGCCACCGCCATCGCCAACGGCGACTTGTCGCGCAAGATCACTGCCGATGTGCGCGGTGAAATTCTGTTGCTCAAAGAAACGCTGAACACGATGGTGGATCAGTTGCGTTCCTTCGCCGGTGAAGTGACGCGCGTGGCGCGCGAAGTGGGTACCGATGGTCGACTCGGTGGACAAGCCGTGGTGCCCGGTGTGGCCGGTACCTGGAAAGACCTGACCGATAACGTCAACCTACTCGCCGCCAACCTCACGACGCAAGTGCGCAACATCGCCGAAGTGACTACCGCTGTAGCGCGCGGTGACTTGTCACGCAAGATCACCGTGGATGTGAAAGGCGAAATTCTTGAATTGAAGAACACCATCAACACCATGGTGGATCAGCTCAATGGTTTCGCCGGTGAAGTGACACGCGTAGCGCGCGAAGTGGGCACCGAAGGGCGCCTCGGTGGTCAAGCGCAAGTGCCGGGTGTGGCAGGTACATGGAAAGATCTCACCGATACCGTGAACGTGATGGCCGCCAACCTCACGGAGCAAGTGCGCGGCATTGTGAAAGTCGTGACCGCCGTAGCGAACGGCGACTTGAAACAGAATCTCACCGTGGCATCCAAGGGCGAGGTGGCTGCACTTGCCGAGACCATCAACAACATGACCAACACGCTGGCCACCTTCGCCGAGCAGGTCACGACGGTGGCGCGCGAAGTGGGTGTGGAAGGTCGTCTTGGCGGTCAAGCGAATGTGCCGGGTGCTGCCGGTACCTGGAAGGATCTCACCAATAACGTCAATCTGCTCGCCGCCAATCTCACCACACAGGTGCGTGCGATCGCTGAAGTGGCCACTGCCGTTACCAAGGGCGACCTCACGCGTTCGGTGCAAGTGGAAGCGCGCGGCGAAGTGGCGGAGCTGAAGGACAACATCAACACCATGATCGGCAACTTGCGCTTGACCACCGAACGCAACACCGAACAGGACTGGTTGAAGACCAACCTCGCGCGCTTCACCAACATGCTGCAAGGTCAGCGCGATCTCACCACCGTCGGCCGTGTGTTGCTGACGGAAATTGCGCCGCTGGTGGAAGCGCAGCAAGGTGTGATCTATCAAGTTGAAAGCGATGGGATGGAAAAGACCTTGCGTCTGTTGGCGTCTTATGCCGATAACCCCTTGCATGGTCATGCGGAACGCATGCGCATCGGCGAAGGCTTGATCGGCCAGTGCGCGCAGGATGCAAAGCCCATCCTGGTGACGCAGATGCCCAGCAATGTGGTGTCGATCAGTTCCGGTTTGTTTCATGCACCGCCGCGTCACGCCATCGTGCTGCCGGTGTTGTTCGAGAACGAAGTGAAAGCCGTGATCGAACTTGCCTCACTGGGTGTGTTCACCAAGTTGCAGTTGTCCTTCCTCGATCAACTGACCGACTCCATCGGCATCGTGCTGAATTCCATCGAAGCAACGATGCAGACCGAAAGCTTCCTTAAACAATCGCAGCAGCTCGCCAGCGAATTGCAATCGCAACAACGCGAATTGCAACAGACCAACGAACAGCTTGAGCAGAAAGCGCAGCAGTTGGCTGATCGCAACGTGGAAGTGGAAGCAAAGAATCAGGAAATCGAACAGGCGCGCCGCGCACTGGAAGAAAAAGCGTCGGAACTCGCGCTCACTTCCAAGTACAAGTCGGACTTCCTTGCCAACATGTCGCATGAATTGCGCACGCCGTTGAACAGCATTCTGATTCTCGGCCAGCAACTCGCAGAGAATGTCGACGGCAATCTTTCCAGCAAGCAAGTGGATTTCGCGCGCACCATTCACGGCGCGGGCACCGATCTACTCAATCTCATCAGCGACATTCTCGATCTGTCGAAGATCGAATCGGGCACAGTGTCGGTGGATGCCGAAGAAATCAATTTCAGCCACCTGGTGGAAATGGTGGCGCGTCCGTTCCGTCATGAAGCCGACAACCGCAAACTTAAATTCGATGTGGAAATCTCGCCGCAACTGGGCCGCAGCCTGATCACCGACGCCAAGCGTGTGCAGCAGGTGTTGAAGAATCTGTTGTCGAATGCCTTCAAATTCACCGCGCAGGGCGGTGTCAGTTTGCATGTCGCGCCGGCGCCCACCGGTTGGACGCCCGATCATCCCACCTTGAAACATGCGCCGCAGGTGGTGTCGTTCAAAGTCACCGATACCGGCATCGGCATTCCGGCCGAGAAGCAGCGCATCATCTTCGAAGCCTTCCAGCAAGCTGATGCAGGCACCAGTCGTAAGTACGGCGGCACCGGTCTGGGTCTTGCCATCAGTCGCGAGCTCGCGAATCTGCTTGGCGGTGAAATTCAACTGCAGAGTACGCCGGACGTGGGCAGCGCCTTTACGTTGTATCTGCCGCTCAACTATCAAGGTGGTGTATCGCTGAATACCACGGCGCCGCCCGCTCAGGCGGCCACGGCTCGGCCCGATCCGGTGGCAATCAGATCGTTGCACCTCGCCGGGCACACGCCGGAGTTGATCATCGATGATCGCGATGAGATTACCGAGAACGACAGCACGGTGCTGATCATCGAAGACGATCCGCACTATGCGCGCATCATGATGGCGGCGGCCAAGGGCGAGGGCTTCAAGGTACTGGCCGCGCAGTACGGCACCGAAGCCTTGTCATTGGCGCGCGAGTACAAACCCAGCGCCATTTCGCTGGATATTTTTCTGCCGGACATGCTGGGCTGGACGGTGCTCGGACAACTTAAACAGGATCCGAGCACGCGGCATATTCCCGTGCAGATTCTCACCCTCGATGAGGATCGCAATCATGGCCTTGCCAGCGGCGCATTTGCCTTCGTGCAGAAGCCCACCTCTGCGCAGTCGTTGGAGCAGGCGTTCTCGCGCATCAAAGGCTATGCCAGCCCGCGTCGCAAACATCTGTTGATCATCGAAGACAACGATGCCGAGCGCACCGCCATCGTCGAGTTGCTCGGTCACGAAGACATCGAGATCACCACCGCCATCAGCGGCCGGCAGGGGCTGGAGATGCTGCGCGAAAAAACGGTGGACTGTCTGGTGCTGGATCTCAAGCTGCCGGACATGTCCGGATTCGAGATTCTCGAAATCATTCGCGACGATGCCGACTTCCGCGATCTGCCGGTGGTGGTATTCACCGGCCGCGAACTCTCCGCCGATGAAGACGCCAAGCTGCACACCATGGCGCGTAGTGTGGTGGTGAAGGGCGTCGAATCGCCGGAACGTCTGCTCGATGAAACCTCGCTGTTCCTGCATCGTGTGATCGCCAATCTGCCGCAAGACAAGCAGCGCATGCTGGAACGCCTGCGGACCTCCGACGAAGATCTGCGCGATCGCGTGGTGTTACTGGTGGATGACGACGCGCGCAACATCTTTGCGTTGAGCAGCGTGCTGGAACGTCGCGGCATGGAAGTGCTGACGGCGACCACCGGCAGTGAAGCCATTGCCGCACTGGAAGCACGCGATGATGTCGCCATTGTGTTGATGGACATCATGATGCCCGGCATGGATGGCTACGAAACCATGGCGGTGATTCGCGCCATGCCCAAGCTGCGCCGTTTGCCGATTCTGGCGCTGACCGCCAAGGCCATGAAGGGCGACCGCGAGAAATGCCTGGAAGCGGGCGCGTCGGATTACATCGCCAAGCCGGTGAACATCGAACAACTGCTGTCGGCTTTACGCATGTGGCTGCATCGTTGAGTAATGCTGTGGATGCAATGACCGTCAACGCGGACAAAGTAAATATTCTGCTGGTCGACGATCAGCAGGCCAAGCTGCTGAGTCACGCCGTGGTGCTGGAAGAAATCGGCGAGAACTTGCTCAAGGCCTCGTCGGCACGCGAAGCGTTTGAATATTTGTTGCGCTACGAAGTAGCGTTGATTCTGATCGATGTATGCATGCCGGAACTCGATGGCTTCGAACTGGCGTCGATGATTCGCGAACATCCGCGCTTCCAACGCACCGCGATTATTTTCGTGTCCGCGATCATGAATGCGAATCTCGATCAACTACGTGGCTATCAACTCGGCGCAGTGGATTTCGTGCCGGTACCGGTGGTGCCGGAGCTGCTGCGCGCCAAGGTCAAAGTGTTCGTCGATCTGTACCGCAAGACCCGGCAACTGGAAAACTTCAACGCCGAGCTGGAACGCCGCGTCTCGGAACGCACGCTGGAGTTGCAGCAATTAAACGAACAACTCGAACAACGCATCGAAGAACGCACTCGTGAGCGTGAAACGGCGCTGGCGCAATTGTTCGAAGCACAGAAGATGGAAACCATCGGTCAACTCACCGGCGGCGTGGCGCACGATTTCAATAATCTGCTGATGGTGGTGCTCGCCAGTCTGTCGATGTTGCAAAAGCGCCTGCCCGATGATGCACAGGCGCGACGTCTGCTGGAGAACGCAGTGCAAGGTGCGAAGCGCGGTGCGGCGTTGACACAGCGCTTGCTGGCATTCGCACGTCGTCAGGAATTGCAGCCCGAGTCAGTGGATCTGGTGGCACTGATTACCGGCATGGAAGCGTTGCTGCAGCGAGCACTGGGCGTCGACATTGTGCTGAGCATGAGTTTTCCCCCCACGTTGCCACCGGTGTGGGCGGACGCCAATCAGCTTGAACTGGCGCTGCTCAATATTGCGTTGAATGCGCGCGATGCCATGCCGGAAGGTGGCGAGTTGTCGATCAGCGCCAACGAAGAAAGTCCCGAAGGCAATGCCGAGGCGCTGGTAAAAATCACCATCACCGACACTGGCACCGGCATGGATGCGGCAACCTTGGCAAAGGCTGCAGAGCCGTTCTTTACTACTAAAGGTCCCGGCAAGGGCACTGGTCTTGGTTTATCGATGGTGCATGGATTAGCGGCGCAATCGGGTGGCGTGTTGCGCATCGATAGCGAGCTGGGCGCAGGTACCTCGGTGCAATTGTTGCTACCGCGTGCCAGTACGCCGGCGCGCGATGCGCTCGCGGGTAAGAGCGTTGCCAAGGCCAGCGCCGAAAAAGAAACCACACCGGAGCTGCGCAATCTGCGCGTGCTGGTGGTCGACGACGACAAGCTGGTGCTCTCCGGTACCACGGCACTGATCGACGACCTCGGTCATCGTGCGATTGATGTTCACTCGGGTCATGTGGCGCTCGAACAACTGATGGCAGGCATCGCGGTGGACGTCGTCATCACCGATTACGCTATGCCATTGATGAATGGTCTGGAACTGGCCGGTGAGGTACGCACCCGGTTTCCCCACATCCCGATCATTCTCATGACCGGTTATGCCGATGTGCCGCAGGAACGACTCGAACCCTGGCTGATTCGTCTGAATAAACCCTGCACCCAGGGCGCCATAGCCGCAGCGCTGCAAACGGCCATGCAGAATCATGTCAGTGTTAGTGCGCGGCGGGTTGGTGGTTTGTGATCGGTCGGTAGCAGCGCGGCTGTGGAAGTTATTACCAAGCAATAAATAGTACGTGGAGGAAGAGCAAGACACTTCGACTACGCTCAGTGACCGGAAATTCCGGTCACTGAGCGTAGTCGAAGTATCTTAAGTTCTGCCGTCTATCAGTAACAATCGTTACCGCGTTAATAAGCAACCTGACCCCGCGTCGGACAAATCTCGCACAGCCCCAAGATCGCGTCTGCTATCGCCAACTTGTGGTAGCGCGGAAAATGCGCTTAACCATAGGAGCAACTTATGACGATGCAGTCGACGACGTGGACATTGATATTGGCAGGCGGTGACGGTGCGCGTCTGCGCAGTTTGACTACCACGTCCTCGGGTCAGTGCATTCCCAAACAGTATTGCTCACTGCAAGGCGGTGCCTCGCTGCTGCATGAAACCATTCGTCGTGCACTGGCGGTGAGTGCGCCGCAACACGTTTGCGCGGTGGTCGCGGAGCAGCATCGTCAATGGTGGCAACAAGCGCTGTGGCCGATCGAAGAGAACAACATCATTGTGCAGCCGGAAAATAAAGGCACTGCCAACGGCATTCTGCTGCCGTTACTGCACATACTCGATAACGATCCCGATGCGACCGTGGTAGTGCTGCCCTCCGATCACCACTTGAAAGACGAGATGGCGCTGCGCGAGTCGATTCAAACGGCGTTGCATGCCGTGCGCAATCATCAAGACAAGATCATGCTGCTCGGCGTTGAACCCGAAGAGGCCGATGCCGAGCTGGGCTACATCCTGCCCGATATACAGACGCGTCTGCGGCCGCAACCGGTGCTCAGCTTTATCGAAAAACCCAGCAGCGATGAGGCAGCCTATCTGATCGACAACGGCGCGTTGTGGAACTCCTTCATCATGGTGGCGCGTGCGAAGACGCTGCTGCAGGTGTTCTTGGAAAAACATCAGAGCGCGGTGTTGCGCATGCAGATCGCGATGTTCAGACAGGTACACGATGCCACGGCGATTCGCGATCTCTATGCCACCTTGCGTGACGTCGACTTCTCGAAGCACATCCTGCCCGGCATGGAATCGCGACTGCGAGTGGTCAAGGTACGCAAGTGCGGCTGGAGCGATCTCGGTACACCGCGCGGCGTAATGCGCACCTTGCAGAACATACCGCGCCAGCAGTGGGAAGAGAGCCGTCACACACCGCTTAATTTGGCCTTGCAACACGAACGACTCAATATGTCCGCGCAACATGAGCGGCGGACGAGGGCGAGTGTGTCGGCGTGATGTTGTTCGGAAGGGCGCAATGAATTGCGCCTCTACAAGACAAGACGAGTTAGCGCTTACCATCCCGTAGGCGCGCGATTCATCGCGCCCTTCTCAATCACTCCACGTCAACACTGCAACGGGTAATTTCCCCAACACTTGGCTCAGCGCAATTTCTTCTGCGACGCTGATGGTTCGTCCACTGATCACATCGTTCACTGTGCGCACTGCGGATAAGGCCGGCAGCACGATGCGTGTCGATCCCCAACCCGCTCGCTGTTCGTGTCTCACCGGAAAGCGGGTTGCGATTACCACCACGATTGATGCCTGCCAGCATCGTGCGAAGGCGCAGACTTCATCGGCGTAATCGCCGAGCACGGTCAGTGCGTGATAGTCTCCGTCACTAAATAACGCGGCATTGCTGCGTCGAAACGCCAGTAGTGCATGAGTGATCAGCAACTTGATGCAGCCATCCTGCCAGTGCCTCAGGCAGTGCTCGATGAGTGTGGTTCTTGCCTGTGCGTCTTCACGCAACGATGGCGCAAGTTTAGCCAACGACGTTGACAACGTCGCATAGTCCACCGCGCGACGATTGTCGGGATCGACCATGCTCAGGTTCCAGCTCTCGTTGCCTTGATAAATATCCGGCACGCCTGGTGCGGTCAGTTTCAGTGTGACTTGCACCAGTGTGTTATGCACGCCCAATGCCGCGACGCGTTGTACGAAGGGCAGAAAGCTCTGCCAGAAATCAGGATGACGTCGTGGCTGTAGCGCCGCATCGACCAGCGACAATAGTTTTGCTTCATAAGCTTCGTCGGCGCGATGCCAGGTGGTGTGCACCTTTGCTTCTCGCAGCGACTTGCGCACTGCCGCACTCAGGCGTTCGCGAAACTTCTGCAGTGCCGGTGCTTCGTCAACGATCTCTGCAGGGAATGAACCCACCAGCATTTGCAACACCATGTAGAGGTCGTTGGCGTCAACCTCCGTCGCCGACACATTCGCAGCGCGCAGCAGCGACGCTTGCCATTCCTGTGCGTGCTGCAGCCATTCGTCCGCCAACTCGGACAGCACGGCCAATCGCGCGCGCGTATCTTCACCGCGCTTGGTGTCATGCGTGGACGTACTCAACATGGAATGCGGCCACTGCTTTAGTCGCAACAAGTTGGCTTGATGCCATGCCGTTACATCGCCGCCGAAGCAATCCGGATTGCCGCCGACTTCGTTCAAGGCGATGAAGCGATTGAAGCGATAAAACGCCGTGTCTTCCATACCTTTGGCCATCACCGGACCGCTGTATTGCTGCAAGCGCATGGCACAGCGCAAGACTTTGTGACGAATGAAACCACTGCGCGCGCCAGTCAATCGGCCGTTGAGCAAACGTTCCAGAAAATCGAACACGCTGTCGTCGATCTCCCGATCCCGGGTGCGTGCCGCCGCAATGGCAGATTGCAATGCCTGGGCGTCGGCCTCACTGAGTTCCGCCTTACTATCCAGGTAGGTTCGATACACCGGCAAGCAGGCAATCAACGCGCAAATCGCACGACGCAAAATGCCGGCAGTGAAATCGGCGGTACGCGGCGTCGAGCGCGCCACCCGCGCCGCGGCGCGCGCTAACACATTCAGCTCGCCCGCCATTTCGTTGTCCATCATGCGGACCTTGCTATCCAGCACCACTTGTTCGAACGGTTGTGCGCGGCCGATGAAGCGCTGATAGCCCTCGGTCAGTCTTGACTCACCGCGCGGATCAATCAACAGCCGCAACACCAGATTGCAGAATTCATATCCGGTGGTGCCATCCACCGGCCATTGCGCCGATAGCTGTTCGTCGCCTTGCAGAATTTTTTCAACAACCAGATACAGGCCGTTTGTCGACGCAGGACCATCCGAGAGCGGATTGGTCATTGCTGCAATGCTGACTTCGCGCAACTTATTGAGATAGCCCGCAGGATCGATCAAGCCGTCGATATGATCGATGCGCAAGCCATCGACATCGCCGCGATGAATCAACTGCAGCAACAACTGATGCGTGTGTTCGAACACATCGGGTAGTTCGATGCGCAGGCCGGCCAGATCGTTGACGTTGAAGAAGCGGCGATAGTTGATGTCGTCGCCGGCCACGCGAAAATGCGTGGCGCGCCAGTTCTGCTGCTGAATCAACGCATCCAGTGCCGGCCGCGCGGTGTTCAATTGATGCTGGGCGTTAAAGCGCAGCACGGCCGCGTTGACTTCTTCGGCTGCAATGGGATCGCCATTTACCAACTGCGCCAGTTGTTGTTTCAATTCGTTGGCGCGCCGTACCACCTGTGGCCGCCATTCGTTTAGCGACGAAAAGTCATCGCCCAATGTTTCCAGTTCCGCGGTACCGTCACCGAGAATATCCGCATAGTTCAACGGACAAATTGGCAGCTTGTGCGTGTCATAGGCCCATACCGCGAACTCACCCCGCTCGACATCGAATTTCAGTACGAGTTGATTAGCTTCCAGCTCGACGCCGTATTGATTGCTGAGAAACGGCACCAGCACCTTGCCGACCAGGTACCGGTTATGCGGTTCCCATTCGATGTCGAACCAACCTGCATAACGCGATTCGCTGCCCCACTCAAGCACATCCAGCCACAACGGATTATCACTGCCACCCACGCCCATGTGATTGGGGACAAAGTCGATGATCAGTTTGAGATCGTTGGCATGCAACGCTTCGACCATGCGCAGATACCCAGCGGCGCCACCCAACTCGGGATTCAGTTCGTCATGCGCAACAATGTCATAGCCATGCATGCTGCCCGGCCGCGCTTTGAGAAACGGCGAGGTATACACATGACTGATGCCCAGTTGCGCCAGATAAGGCGCAATGCGCGCCACATCGTCGAAACCGAAGTCACGATGCAATTGCAGCCTGTACGTGGCGCGCGGCAGAGTCATGTGCAGTGCATTCTTAATGTGACGACAAGCGCGACACGCTGGTCATGTCGGTTTGACATGATCGATTGCCGATAGATTTTCGCTGTCGAGCCGGAATGCGACCATGGTGCGTGGTCTCACCAGATAGGTATCGCCGGTGGCGAAGTTGACCTTGTGATCACCGACCATGCGTTCGGGAATGTTGGTGTCGATCAGCAACAGCCAGCGGGCGCGGTCAGTGCCTTGCAACAGATGAAACTCCACGCCTTCATGATAGGAATTGAAGATGAGCAGGATGGTCGCGTCCTGACCGCGCTGCCGGATGCCGGTGGCTTGGGCGCGACCATCGAGCAACATGCCAAAGCATTGCATGTCGTGATCGCGCCAGTCTTCATCGCGCATCTCGGCACCATTGGCATTGATCCAGGTAACTTCCTTGAGATCGATGTTGGGATTGGGTTCGGCGCTGAGAAAACGGCTGCGACGCAGAATGGGATACGTCGCGCGCAGTTCAATCAGCCGGCGCACAAACTCCACCTGCTGATGATGCTTTTCGGCAAAGCTCCAATCAATCCAACTGATCTCGTTATCCTGACAGTAAGCATTGTTGTTGCCCTGTTGCGTGCGTGCGAATTCATCGCCGGCCAGCAACATTGGTGTGCCTTGCGAAAGCAACAGCGTGGCCAGCATGTTGCGCATTTGTCGTTGCCGCAGCGCGTTGACTTCAGGATCATCCGTCTCGCCTTCGGCGCCGCAATTCCAGGAACGATTGTCGCTATGGCCGTCGTTGCCCTCGCCATTTTTTTCGTTATGCCGTTCGTTGTAGCTCACCAGATCGTTGAGCGTGAAGCCATCATGCGCCGTGACGAAGTTGATGCTTGCATACGGCCGGCGGCCGAGATGATGGAAGATATCCGCCGATCCGTATAAGCGCGGCGACAACGCTGCAGCCGAAGCTTGGCCGCGCCAGTAGTCGCGCACGGTATCGCGATACACATCATTCCACTCGGCCCAGCCAGGCGGGAAACGTCCCACTTGATAACCGCCCGGGCCGCAGTCCCACGGTTCCGCGATGAGTTTCACCGTGCCGAGCACGGGATCTTGCGAACAGGCTTTCAAGAAGCCGCTTTGATTATCGAAGCCACTGGGTTCACGACTCATTACCGTGCCGAGATCGAAACGAAAACCATCCACGTGCATTTCCTGCACCCAGTAGCGCAGGCTGTCGGTCACCATTTGAATGACACGCGGATGACTCGTGTTCAAGGTGTTGCCGGTGCCGGTGTCGTTGATGTAGTAGCGTTGTCGATCGGGCAATAGGCGATAGTAAGAAACATTGTCGATGCCTTTGAACGACAGCGTCGGTCCCAGCTCGTTGCCTTCGGCGGTATGGTTGTAAACCACATCGAGAATGATCTCGAGCCCGGCATCGTGAAAGCGCGCCACCATTTCCTTGAACTCCTGCACGCCGCGTGCAGGATTGGTGAAGTAACGCGGATCGGCGGCAAAGAACGCGATGGAGTTATAACCCCAGTAATTGGTCAAGCCACGCTCAAGCAGGAACTGATCGTTGATGAAGGTGTGCACCGGCATCAGTTCAACCGAAGTCACACCCAGCGATTTGATGTAGCGAACTACTTCCGGCGCAGTGAGTCCTGCAAAGGTGCCGCGATGTTCGGGATACACATTGGGATGCAGCTTGGTATAACCACGCACATGCATTTCATAGAGGATAGTGCGATCCCATGGCACCAGCGGCTTGCCGCTGAGCTTCCAATCAAAGCCAGGGTCAACCACCACGCTCTTCGGCACGTAACGCGCGCTGTCGCGTTTATCGAAGCTGCGATCGCCGTCTTTGTGACCAATGGTGTAGCCGAAACAGGCAGGGTTCCATTGCAACTCGCCGACCAGCTCGCGTGCATAAGGATCGATCAATAACTTGTTGGGATTGAAACGATGTCCGGCGTCAGGCTCATAAGGTCCATACACGCGATAACCATACACGGTGCCGGGTCCGAGACCAGAGACATAGCCATGCCAGATTTCATCGGTGTACTCCGGCAATTCGAAGCGATCGATTTCCCGCTTGCCCTCGCTATCGAAAATACACACCTCGACCTTGGTGGCATGCGAAGAGAACAGCGAAAAATTGACGCCCTTGCCATCCCAGCTCGCACCACGTGGATAGGGCAGACCTTCGCGCAGCTGCCAACCTTTGGTATTCATGAATATGCTCAAATCAAATTTTCTTTCATTGATTGAATAACAGTGATCTCGCGCTGACGGTTGTAAAGAATCATGAAACAGCGCGGAGCGATGCGCATCGAATGATTGCCAGGCATCTGGGCCACGACCGCGATCACACTGGAGCACCGAGTGTAGGAGGTGGATGCGTTGCACCGCCTAGGTGGAGTTGAAAAAGTGATGTCAGCAAAGGCTGACAGATGGAGTGCTGTGAATGCAGCAGTAAACGCTAAACCTGTCATCTGGATATGCTGTGAACGCAGCAATAAACGTTAAACCGGTCATCCCCGCGAAAGCGGGGATCCAGTAATTAAGTGTCGCTTCGCGACGCCGTATTTGACTGGATTCCCGCCTCCGCGGGAATGACGGAAGTTGTTACGTTATTTGAGTCCAACAAAAACCAATTGCCGCGCCTTCTAGCGCAGCAATTGGCATGCAATGAAATGATGGAGTGATCTTTAATCAACAACGCCGAGATCACAGCCAATACTTCGGTGCCTTGTAATAGTTGTAAGCAGAATCGCGGAAGGCTAGACCGTCATCGCGGGTCAGCTCTTCAATCGAATCGGCCGGCGCAGCTTTGAGCTGTTCCTTGGTGACGTTAACGACATAGCTGTCGTCTTCTTCGTCGTAATCCAGCAGGCTCCAGGGCAGTGGATGATATTTCTCATTCACGCCGAGAAAGCCACCAAAACCCACCACAGCGAACAGAATGTTGTTCGACTGCTTGTCGAGTACGATGTCTTCGATCTCGCCGATCTTGGTACCGGTGGTGTCTTCAACTGCCGTACCGAGAACCTTTTTTGCACGAATGGCCGATGTGTGACCGCTTGCGGTACTCATGAGTAATCTCCTTTGCTAATAAAGTCGTGGACTGTTAGCGACGATAAGTGACTGTCAACGTGTCGGATGACAACGTAGCGCTACGTTAAGTTTCCGACTTCGCTGGCGTCTGTAGGCGCGGGCCGCGTCGGCCATGCTCGTCGCTCCGACTTCGCTGGTTATGTGCTGGTTATGCCGCGTGCCGGTGCTGCTTCAGCAACACCTTCATCGCCGCCGTCAATGAATTACCACTCTGTGCGTACTCCTGCCAAGGGCGTTGTTTCTGTAGCAACGCCCACGCGCTATGGACAGTGAACCGCGCAGGGTCGAGACCGCGACGCACCTGTGTCCATAACAGCGGCATCGATACGGGCGCACCGCTGCGCGCACGTGGCGATAACGGCGCCACTGCAGTTGCCAGCCGATCATTGCGCAGATAATCGAGAAATATTTTCCCCTTTCGCTGGGCTTTGGACATGTTGATCAAGTAGCGCTGCGGATGATCGCCAACCATTTGCGCACACAGCGTTTGTGAAAACAGTTTCGCAGTACGCCAATCGAGGTGATTCGATTTTGCTTTCGACACACTCAACGGCACCACCACATGCAGGCCTTTGCCGCCGGTGGTTTTGCAGAACGATGTCATGCCAATCTGTTGCAAGCGATCGCGCAACTCCAGCGCTGCATCGATCACCGCATCGAACGCCACTTCCGGCGCTGGATCGAGATCGAACACCAGACGACCCGGTGTCTCCGGCGCGTCCGGGATGCCATTGCCGGGATGCAATTCCAAAGCGCCGAGTTGCGCAACACCCAGCAGGGCCTCATGACTATCGATCATCAGATACGGTTGATGATCGCCGGCCAACTTGATGGTATGTAAATTACCGGCGGCGCTGCGCATGGCGTGACGTTGAAAAAAATGCTGGCCATTGATGCCATCGGGTGCACGCACGATGGAACACGGTCGACCCTGCACATGCGGCAACATCCACTCCGCCACTTGCTGGTAGTACTGAGCGAGCTGCAGTTTGTTGACTGCGGCTGTAGTTCCTTTCGGCCATAGCACCTTCGTGGCATTGGTGATGCGTGCTAAATCTACTTGTGTCGAATCGTTCTTGTCTTGCTGTGGTGATGTACGCTTGCGCGCAGACGAACGAGTCGTTTGCTCAACCTTGTCGACCAAGTTCTTTGCTGCATTGTTGCGCTTCGGTGTCGCTGGCACTTCCGCTTTGACTTCAGCCGCAGGCTTGTCCTGACGCAGACCTTTGAACGCTGCTTGTCTCACGTTACCTCCTCCCGTCCAACCGGCAAATTCGATTTCAGCGACGAGCTCTGGCTTGAGCCAGGTGACATTGCTTTCTTGACGAGGCGCGGTGGCGCCGTGAAACGGATTGGTCTTGCTGATCAGCGCTTTTAATTTAGGCAGCACCATGCCACTGGTAGTGGCACCGAAGCCGGTGCCGACGCGACCGACATACACCAATTTTCCGGCGCGCATCACGCCCACCAGCAATGAACGCAATCGTCCCGCTTCGGTAGTCATGCCACCGATCACGACTTCATGACCGGCGCGACACTTGGTCTTGATCCAGCGGTCATCGCGGCCCGAGGCATAGCTCGCATTGGCGCGTTTGGAAATCAACCCCTCCAGATGCATGCGACATGCTGCTTGCAACACCTGATTGCCGTCGCCGGTGACGTGATCGACGTAGCGCAACGGTGCGGGGTTGCCCGCTGTGATGAGCAACTGCTGCAAACGCTGCTTGCGTTCGAGCAACGGCAAGGGACGCAGATCCTCATCGTTGAGGAACAACAGATCGAATACATAAAACGTGAGCTTGCTGGAATCATTGTCGGATAGCGCTGCCTGCAATGCAGCGAAGCTGGGCGTGCCGTGCTTGTCCAGCGCCACGACCTCGCCATCGATGATGCAAGGTGGCAACGTTTGCGCAGCGTCGGCGATGTGCTGGAATTTGTCGGTCCAGTCCAGACCCTTGCGAGTTCGCAGCACTGCCTGCTTGTTTGCTACGCGCAATTGCAGACGATAACCGTCGAGCTTGATCTCATGCAGCCAGTCATCGCCCCCGTCATCGCCATTGGGTGCTTCGCTCATCAACTTGCACAATGCCGGTTCGATGAACTGCGGCAGATGCTTGACCCGGCGCACTTTGCGCTGCGGCTCATCGACTACGACATCGCGTGATGGCTGCAGCGCCTTCGCCGCCACGCGTGTGGTTCTTGCTGCACGCTTGCGGCTTGCTCTCGGCGTGGTGTTGGTAGTGATGGTTTTGGCGATGAAGGGTTTGGGCTTGGCGCCTTTGCCGGCAGCAATCTGCGCCATGCTGCGGCCTGAAGCAATCGATGCATCGAGCGCCAGTAATGCCGTCGCCGCTTGTTGCTCGCGCTTTTGCTGCGCGGCGCTGGCAGTTTTGCCAGCTTGTGCATCGCGATGTTTGATCAACAACCAATTGACGCGCTTGCCTTCGCTCTTGCGCATTCGCACCAGTACCCAACTGCCGTTGAGCCGCGTACCAAACAGTTTGAACTTCAATTCGCCGGCTTTAAGACTGGCTTCGGGTGATCGCGAACCTTCCGGCTGCCAATAACCGCGATCCCATAGTTGCACGGTGCCGCCGCCGTATTCTCCGGTGGGAATGGTGCCTTCGAAATCACCGTAAGCAAGCGGATGATCTTCGACTTCAACCGCCAGACGCTTATCCGCAGGATCGATTGAGGGTCCGCGTGTCACCGCCCATGACTTCATCACGCCGTTTAATTCCAGACGAAAGTCATAATGCAAACGCCGCGCTGCATGCTTTTGCACCACGAAACGCAAGCGTCCATCCTGCGCTGCAGGCGCAGCGACTTTTCCGGAGGGCTCGGCGGTTTTGGAAAAATCGCGCTTGGCGTTATAGAGATCGAGTTGCTGGCGGGCTTTTTTGGTCACGGCATGCTCATGATGAGGTGAGGATGACGAAGTTGAAGTGTGGACAGTGACAGCGAATAGTCCTGCCAGTCAGATGGCCGATACGATGTGGGGTGCGGCTGACCGCGATGCGTAGTGAAAATCACTGTCGGTTGAGAACGGCATGTACACAACACCTCGTCCTACAGGTGCGCATCGTGCGTGCATTCACAATGGCATGCACAAGGTTCGAGAGCGCAGCACCCACTCTGTGGCGCAACATTTCAGCGGAGCGACGATGACACCAGCCACCATAAAGTCAGGCCTGGGCCGCGACGAGACTTACTGGACGCCGATGCTTGAGACGCTGCCGCTGTTAACCGATTCACTGCCACTTAGCGATCCACTGCTCGATTACGTGTTGTTGCTGGCGCCGCATCCGGACGATGAAGTGCTGGCCTGTGCCGGCTTGTTGCAACGTTGCAATCAGAGCGGCAGGCACTTGGAAATATGGATGATCACCGACGGCGAGGCCTGCTTCGGCAATGAAGCGGATACTCGTGAAGTCGCAGCACGCAGGCGCAGCGAAGCCGGCGAAGCACGGCGACGCTTAGGTATAGAGTGCACAGTGCGTTGGCTTGGATTCCCCGACACGCAGGTGAGTCATTATCAATATCAACTGCGCGAATTACTGCTCACGCATCTGCGCGCGCGCGTTCGTCATGCGCACACCAACGCGGGCACGCTACTGATTGCGCCGCCGCCATTTGATGGACATCCCGATCATGATTGCATCGGCGCGGTCGCGCGCGAGGTGGCCGTGCAGCAGCAGTTGTTATTGCTGCAATACCCCATCTGGATGTGGCATTCGGGTTCGGCCGCGGCACTGCAGAAAAATAATGTGGTGCGCATGGGGTTGAGCGCTGCCGAAGAAATTCGCAAACGCGATGCCATTGCCGCGTTCAGCTCGCAGATTCAATCCGAGCACGGTCCCGCAGTGCTGCCGCGTTCGGTGTTGCGGCATTTCCGTCGCCCGTTTGAAGTGTTATTTGTCGAAGACTTTCGCGCTGCTGCCACCTCCGAGCTCACGGCGGTCGAGCCACCCGCGACACCGTAAGCATGCCGTCATCGGTATCATCGCTGCGCTGATCGCAATGCTTTTTGATTCTTGAGATACACCAGTTCGCCCAAGATGGCGACGGCGGCGATCAACGAATTGGTGACCACGAACACGCGGTTGCCGACCAGTGCGCTATAGACGATGAAGCCAATGGACGACGTAAGCTGACCGACGAATAACCATGCCGAAACGCCTTTGGAATTCTTATCGTGCCATTGCACAACGATCTGTCGGATCAAGGTTGCGAGCAACACCAGCGTACTGAACCAGCCTATGACATCGGTAAGTGATTGCTTCATGATGATGAATGAAGCTAGCGATTCGTCGGGAGCCTCGATGTAAGCATGATCTGCGAGGCGCGGTAGTCGGCAACCGACGCTGTATGGCTGGCAAGTTTCGCAGCGCCTTTCAATTCCACAATTCGTGCTCTGCATGTAAGACACCACCGCCGGATTGTCGGCGCTCGCTCACAACACGAAGCATGCTGCGTCGACAGCCCATTGCCCCACCAGCATGCAATGCTTCGCCACACACTTTCCGGGGCTGAGCAAATGACTTCACAGTCGCCATCCAACAAAGACGATCGCCGCAAGAAAAAAACCGGTGAGCAGCAAGAGAGCGGCAAGCGACAACCGGACGGTTCCAAAGTCACTACGCCGCCCACCGATCCAGCCAACAGCGAGGAAACGCTGCAGCGCAATCGCACTGGCAATAGCTAATGTCGGTCTCGACCGACCCCTCGCGCTTACAGGAACCGACAGTGCCGATGGCGCGCTTGTTGCAAAATGGCAGCCATGAAACGCGCTTGCTGCTCGAGAAAGATGACTATCGTTCAATTATGAAAACCGTTGCGCCCACTCTCGTGGCGATTGCGCTGCTGCCGTTAAGTACTGTTGCCAGGGCGGCTGAACCCACTTCGCCACCTGTTGCACCTGTCACCAAGGCCACCACCGATCAGCAAACTGCCTCCGGCACATTTGTGCGCAAGGCAGCGCAGGACAGTTTGCTGGAAGTCGAAAGCGGCAAGCTCGCATTGAGCAAAAGCAGCAACGCCGACATCAAGGCATTTGCACAGCAGATGATCACCGATCATGGCAAGGCCAATGTTGAGCTACAGAAAATAGTCGGCGCGCGTTATCAAGTGCCGGCCAGGCTGGACGCGGATCATCAAGCCAAACTCGAATTATTGATGACGAAGTCGGGCGATGACTTCGATCATGCATACGCCAATGCCATGGCGGATGGCCATCAACAGACCATCAAACTGTTCGACACCGCGGCGAGCGATAGCGCTCTGACCACGGACCTGCAGCAATTTGCACGGCAAATGTTACCTACCTTGCAGCATCATCACCTGCTGTCCAGGAAATTGACTGGCAATGACGTGCATTAAAGATTCATTTCGAACTCAATCGGTTGTCGCGGCGTACGCGACAACTATCAATCATCAGTGAAGCAGGCAAGTACTGACATGCTCAATGAAATTCTGGCGGTCAATCCGCAGCGGCGTATGGCGGCGGTACGCAAGAAAGAAGGCATCACCGTATTCAGTTGGGAGGGGCCGGTGGGTGTGGCAGAGGGCGATTTGATCCAGTGCGATCTGGAGAAAGTCGACCGCCTGGCGCGCTGCTTCAACGCATCGGTGGGCATTGAAATGGGCGTCACCGTCATGGCCACTCGCTGCTCCGACGATGGCGCGGTGCAATTGCTGTTTGTATAAGGCGGCTTTGGAACATCCATTAAACCGTAGGCAAATAGATCTGGTGCTTCGTAGGGGCGGTTCGTGAACCGCCCTCTTACCTCCATTGAGAAGGGCGGTTCACGAACCGCCCCTACGCAAAGCGCGAGACAGCAGGTTGTCACGCTCCCCGCGCGCGGGACAGCAGTGGGGTGCTGCAGAATATTTCTTCACGCGTCGTTCGCTACCACCCTCGCACCACTGCTTTCCAGCGCGACATACACCATGCCGGCCAGCAGTAATGCGCCGATGTAGAAGATGCCGCGAAATGCCAGGAGCGCGGCCAGCACTTGTGGCCCCGGCATGGTTCCGCCAAGTACCGCGATGAATATCGCCTCAATTACGCCAAGTCCGGCGGGCACGCGTGTGATGACTGCGGAAATGCTGGTGAGCATGAATGTCCCCAGCACCATTGTGTACGAAACGCGGCCTTGCAGGAGCAAGTACAGGATGGCGGCGATTGCAAACCAGTGCGGTGTGGATACTAGTGCTTGCAGCATGGCCAGTTTTGCGTGCGGCAGCGCAAGCGATTCGTGACGAATAGTGATGGCGCGTGTTCTGGAAAAACCGCACATCGCTAGATAGACCACCACTAACATCAGCATCGCAATGCCGAGAAGCTGCAACGCATGGCGATTCACGCGCCATGAGTCGGGCAAATGGATCATCTGAAAAGTGAGCATGGTGCCGGCGACCAGCAGATAACCCAGCCAATTCGTCACCACTGCCAGCGCCGCCAATTTCGAAATGGCGATTGGACTCAAGCCCAGCTTGCCGTAGAGCCGCAAGCGCATGCCCACCGTGCCAAGCAATGCACCGAAACTTTGATTGATCGCATAGGCCACAAAAGCAATGGCCATGGTCCGCGGTACTGCAACATGAGCACCAACGTAACGAATGCCAATCAGATCGAAGCTGGCATATAAGGTGTACGCGGCGATGCCGAGCAGCCCGCCTTGCAGCAGCGTATCGGCTTGATAGGAACTCAAGGCGCTGTGCACATCGCGCCACGCGATAGTGCGGGCCTGCCGCACCACTATGACCGCCACCACAGCGATCATCAGCAAGATCAGCCACTTTTTGATTGCTGGCCAGTGAGGTTGCACGTGACGTTGCACGACGGCAATGAGTGAGTCCACTACGCTTGCTCGTGATTAATCGTGCGTTGCTGAAGATGCAGGTGTAGCGGCTGCAGGCGCGGCGCATGTGCCGGCAGCCAGCCGGCCAGACGTGGGAAGTGCCGCGTCATATGATAAGCGGCAGTCTGCAGCAGAATGGTGAGCTTGTTATGCCGGTAGTGGCTATCCAGCGAGACGGCGCGACAATCACGTTCGATAATCTGCTGCAATCGCTGCCGCAATTGATTGCAGAATTTGCCGTTGCGAATCACCACATTAGCTTCCAGATTCAAGGTAAGACTGAGTGGATCGAGATTGCTCGAGCCGACTGTCGACCACGCGCCATCAATGACGGCAACTTTGGCATGCAGCGGATGCGGGGCGTATTCCCGAATATTGACGCCCGCTTTCAGCAGTGGCGAATACAGCAATTTTTCCCAGAGTTTAACGCGGGGCATGTCTGGCGTGCCTTGCAGAATCAATGTCACCTTGACGCCGCGACGTGCAGCACGCCGCAACGCCAACAGCAATAGATAGCCGGGAAAGAAGTAGGCATTGCACAGAATGATTTCCCGCCGGGCACTATGAATGGCGCGCCGATATGCGCGTTCGATGTCATCGCGATGTGCATGGTTGTCGCGTATCAGAAATTCAACTTCGCCGGCAGCCGGAAGTTGCCTTTGCGACATGGCCTGTCGCAGCGAAGGGCGCCGGCGCGGATCGTAGATGCCGATCTGTCTATGCATGAAGCGATGAATATCGCCGACAACAGGACCGACGATACGCACCGCAAAATCCAGCTTGCCTACCGATGGTCGCTCGGCCAGTTGATCCACCGAATAATTGATGCCGCCCACATAAGCGATCTCGCCATCGATCACCGTCAGCTTGCGATGCAGGCGACGAAAGATATGCGTGCGCAGGCCGAACAGCGGTCGGTGCGGATCATAGACATGAATCTTCACCCCGGCCGATAGCAGTGAGTGAACGAACTCATCGGATAGATTCGGCGATCCATAACCATCGACGGTAATCACGACATGCACGCCACGTTTGGCGGCGGCCAGCAGCTCGCGCTGCAAGGACATGCCGACTTCGTCCTCGAACAGAATGAAGGTTTCGATTAATACTTCTTTCCTGGCTTGCGCGATCGAGGCGAACACGGCGGGAAAATACTGTTCACCGCTTTCCAGTAGATCGAGGCGATGGGCCTGCAAAGAACTGGCTGCGGACGATGCTGCGGGTAGGGCGTACATAACTGTATCTGTGCCGCCACCGGCAAATGATCGGAGAGATGCGACCAGGGACGCCGCGGCAACACCAACGGCTGCGACACAGTGGCGTTGCGCAAATAAATTCTGTCCAGCGCCAATAGCGGCCATCGCGCCGGGAAGGTGCGTGCTGCATGACCGTTGGCAGTGATGAACACTTCGCTCAGTCCTGCGTTGTCGAATAGATATTGGTGTGCGGCGCCGCGCCAGTCATTGAAGTCGCCCGCGACAATGAGTGGCGCATCGACCGGTATCAGTCGCTCGATGGCAGCGCAGAGTTGTTGCAATTGCAGATTACGTTGTCGCGTACGCAGACCCAGATGCACGCAGATCACATGCAGTTCCGGCTTATCCGCTGCGGGCCGCAACACGCCGTGCAACAGCCCGCGTTGCTCATCGCCGGATACGCTCACATCGATATTGTCGTAATGCAAAATCGGAAACTTGGACAGCAAGGCATTACCATGATCGCCGGCTTCGTAAACAGCATTGCGTCCATAGGCGAAGTTGGGCCAGATGGTGTCGGCAAAGAATTCGTAATGCGATTGGGTCGGCCAGCCCGCAACGCGTTTCGCATGCAAGGCATGCTGGCCAAGCACCTCTTGCAGGAACAGAATATCCGCGCCCACATGGCGCACCGCGTCGCGCAGTTCCGACAGCACAAAACGTCGATTGAAGCTGGTGAAGCCCTTGTGAATATTCATGGACAGAATCATCAGGGACGTCATGACCAGCCTAAAGCAATGCGACAAACAGCATTGTTGCGACGCGATTGCAGCGCGCACATAGGCACGGCGGCGACTACTTCGTGCGAGCATTCCTACGCCGCGCAGCTTCGTCTTGTCCTACCGGGAAAGGCGTGATGGATGACTTGTGACTGCCGGCGTGGTTAGCGAGTCTCACCAGGGTTAACAGGCCCTAGGCTCCTTACTGGATATCGCTATCAATCTAAGGCAGGTCTGATTCATGCTCTGATTCATTCCGTTCGTCCTGAGCAGCGCAGCGTGTCGAAGGAGCCTTCATATTTTTTTTAACCGCAGAGTAATGTTATGGCTCGCTACAGCAAAAAGTCCGGCGCCAAAGTCAAACGTGCGATGCATGAAATGAAACAGGGAAAGTTGAAGAGCGGCACTTCCGGCAAGAAGGTCACCAGCCGCAAGCAGGCCATTGCCATCGGTTTGTCCGAGGCGCGTCGCGAAGGCGCCAAAGTGCCGAGCAAATCGACTGGCCGCAAGCAGGCTTCCAGAAAAAAGTCAGTGAAGAAGAAGTGACACAGGTCAATGGCGGGTAAGAAATACAGGTAAGCAATCGATGACCGGCGATAACTCGAGAGCGGATACGCGTTCCACAGCGCGTGCACCAACCACTGAAAAAAGATTGGGCGCTCACTGGTTGGACAATCGCTGCGAGTTTCGCGTCTGGGCGCCTGATGCCGATGCGATAACCGTACATCTTGAGGGCAGCGGTAAACAGTTGCCACTACGCAAAGAAGAGGACGGTTACTTCAGCGGCGTCTTTGCTGAAGTACATGTCGGCGATCTGTATCGTTACAGCGTCGATGGTGAAGCGCCATTGCCCGATCCCTGTTCGCGTTATCAGCCGGCAGGACCACATGGCGCATCGATGGTGGTGGATACGCGTGCGTTTGCGTGGTCCGACCATGATTGGCAGGGTATCAACTTGCATGGCCAGGTGATTTACGAATTGCATATCGGCACCTTCACACCCGAAGGCACGTTCGATGCGGCGCTGGCACGCCTGCCACATCTCAAAACCTTGGGCGTCACCTGCATTGAAGTCATGCCGATCGCCGAATGGGCCGGCAGTCGCAACTGGGGCTACGACGGCGTATGTCTGTTTGCGCCCACGCACTGCTATGGCGATTACGACGCATTCAAGCGGTTTGTCGATCGTGCGCATGCGCTGGGTTTGGCAGTCATCCTCGATGTGGTCTACAACCATCTGGGACCGGATGGCAATTATCTGGCGCAGTACAGCAAGTACTACTTCAGCACGCGTCACACCACCGAATGGGGCGAGCCGCTCAATTTCGATGGTGAACAGTGTCATGGCATGCGCCATCTTATTATCAGCAATGCCTGCGAATGGGTGCGCGAGTTTCATCTCGATGGCTTGCGACTGGATGCGACGCAGAGCATTCATGACGATAGCAAGCCGCGTGTGCTGGCCGAACTCACCGAGGCTGTGCGCCGCACTGCTGCGCCACGCAGCATTATTCTTGTCGCGGAAAATGAACCGCAACGCGCCAGCCACTTGCTTGCCGTTGCGCAAGGCGGTCTGGGATTTGATGGCATGTGGAACGATGACTTTCATCACAGCGCGTACGTGGCCGCCACCGGTCGGCGTGAAGCGTACTACTCCGATTACACCGGCAATGCGCAGGAGTTCATCGCCACGGCCAAACATGGCTTCCTGTTTCAAGGTCAGTTTTTCCAGTGGCAAAAGCAACCGCGTGGCGAGCCGTTGCAGACGGCGCTGTCGTCCTGCATTTCATTTCTGGAAAATCATGATCAGGTTGCCAACAGCATGTACGGGCAACGCTTGGCGCAAATGACCAGCGAAGCGCGTTGTCGCGCGCTGACGGCATTGTGGTTGTTGTTGCCGCAAACGCCGATGTTGTTTATGGGGCAGGAGTTTGCGTCCAGTCCGTTTCTGTTTTTTGTCGATCACCGCGCGCCGTTGAGCAAGGACGTCGCCACCGGTCGCAAACAATTCTTAAGTCAGTTTCCCGATATCGCTAGCGATGGCGATACGGTGCTTGCCGACCCCGGCGACCTCAAGACATTTGAACGCTGCAAATTGAATTGGCAGGAACTGGAGGCGCGTCGGCATTGGTTGCAACTGCATATCGATTTGCTTGCACTGCGCCGCAACGACCCGGTGATTGCTGCACAGGGAAGTAATCTGGATGGTGCGCCGCTCAACACGCAGGCGTTTGTACTGCGCTGGTTCGATGCTGCGCACGGTGACCGTTTGTTGCTGGTGAACCTTGGCGTTGCCGTGCCGGTGCAAGGTTATGCCGAGCCATTGCTGGCGAGCCCGCCGCAACGACAGTGGGCCATGCAATGGTCCAGCGCGGCCACTGATTATGGTGGTAGCGGCCGGATCGATCCGTTGACGCAACAAGGCTGGCAGTTGCCGGCGGAGAGTGCCGTGCTGTTTGCAGCAATTACCGTTTAGCTTGGCCATTGCATTCGCTACTCAATTCGAGCTGCACTTATGAATACGATTTCCTTCAGCGCGCCGTGGCAGAACCCTGCCAGCTTCCTTGAACGCGAATGGTTGATCACCAATGGTCTGGGTGGTTATGCATCCGGTTCGCTGGCCGGCATCTGCACGCGCCGTTATCACGGTTTGTTCATGCCCAATCTTGCGGCACCCAAGGGGCGCCATCTGTTGTTGTCGCGGCTTGAAGAAGACTTGCTGCTCGACAACGTAGTGCGCATGGGCGCCGTGCAACCACCGGCTGAGAATGCAGCAGCGGTGAGTATGCAATCGGTGCAGAGCATTCACATCGGCGGCAACACGGCGCGCTGGGTGTATCAAGTGCAAGGCGTGACGATTGAGAAAACCATCGTCATGCCGCATCTGCACAACACCGTGCATATTCATTATCGATTGTTGCAGGGCGGACCGGTGGTGCTGAAGTTACGGCCGTTCCTGCCGCTGCGTCGTCAGGACGCGGAATTGGGCAAGCCCACCGATGTCATGCCGGTGGTGAATAGCATCGCCGCGGACAAGGTCGAGATTTCGCAAGTCGACAAGCATTTGTTGTTGCAGCTCTGGTTTGTGCGGCAATCGTTGAAGTTCGTCGCTGAAGCGCAGATGGTGACCGATTATCTATTGCGCGAGAAGGCACGTGGCCAGGCCTATGAAGAAAGCGTCTGCAGTCCCGGTTACTTTCTCACCGAATTGAGTAACGACCAACCTGTGCATCTGATCGCTAGTGTGGAAGGCTGGGATCGCTTGAATGGAAACCTCGCAGCGGTGTTCGACGAAGAGTCCAGTCGCATTAATGGATTGATCGAGCGCAGCGCGCATGGCAATGACGAGATGGTGGCGCAGTTGACCATTGCCGCCGATCAGTTTCTGATTCGTCCCGAGAGCCGTCCTGCCGACGCCACGCAGGCGCATAGCGAAGGACATCTACTGCGCAGCGTGATTGCCGGTTATCACTGGTTCGGTGACTGGGGCCGCGACACCATGATCAGTCTGGAAGGATTGATGTTGTGCACCGGCCGACATGCAGAAGCGAAAGCCACCTTGCTGACCTTTGCGCAATATGTGCGCGATGGTTTGCTGCCGAATCTGTTTCCGGAAGGCGAACAGGCGGGTCTGTATCACACGGTCGATGCGTCCCTGTGGTATTTCCATGCGGTCAATCGTTATCTGCAGTACACCCGCGATGAGTCCATCCTCACGCAGTTGATGCCGGTGTTGCGCAACATCATCGAACATCATATGGCGGGCACGCGCTTCGGCATCCACATGGATACCAACGATGGTTTGATTACGGCGAATTCGCCGCTGCATCCGTTGACATGGATGGACGCACACATGGGTGAAATGATTTTCACGCCGCGTCGCGGCAAACCAGTAGAGATACAGGCGCTGTGGTACAACGCGTTGCGTCTAATGAGCGATTGGGAACGCGCATCGGAAACGCTGCAGTCGTTGTACGCCACCTCTGCGCAACAGGTATATGCCGCTTTTAATGCACGCTTCTGGAATGAGGCCAGCGGTTACTTATTCGATGTCATCGACGGCGCCGATGGCAACGCCACCGACTTGCGTCCCAATCAGATCTTCGCCATCTCGCTGGACAAGCCGGTGCTGGCGCCTGAACACTGGCGTTCGGTACTCACTCAAGTGCAATTGAAACTGCTGACTCCCTATGGGCTGCGCACCCTCAGCAGTGACAACCCGGCCTATCGTCCCACCTACTTCGGCGATCTGGCGACACGCGACGCGGCATATCACCAAGGCACGGTATGGCCGTGGTTGATCGGTCATTTTATCGATGCCTGGTTAAAGCAGCATCGTGATGTCGCACAGGCGCGTTCGATGCTCAATGCGTTTCCCGCGCATCTCGCCGAAGGTGGAATCGGCACCATCAGCGAGGTCTTTGATGCGCAGCTACCCCATGTACCGCATGGTTGCATCGCGCAGGCATGGAGTGTCGCGGAAGTATTGCGCGCGTGGTTGCGTACGCGAGAGTGAGAGCGTTATTAACCCGGCAATATTTAGTACCGTTCGCCCTGAGCCTGTCGAAGGGTCAACCCGGTGATAGTGGTTCGACAGGCTCACCACGAACGGGATCAAATACCCACGAACTGAATCAAATACCGTTGTGCTGGTTTAATAAGACCTTTGCAGGTGGATTCACTGGCGGTGGCTCGGGCATTTCTTCCGGGATAGGCGGTTGTCCATTCGGTGGTGTTTCCACAAACAACACACGACGTCGCGCGGGTAGCAGTGCCCACGGTGGTGAAAGCTTGTTCACTGGCGTCGTTATATACATCGCACTCATCCCGTCGCGCTTGTAATTGCGCCCTGCTATTAGCGGCAAATAAGCATCTGTGCTTTGTCTCGGTTTGCGTAGGGGCGGTTCGTGAACCGTCCTCCTACCCGCATTGATGCATTGACAAGGGCGGTTCACGAACCGCCCCTACGAAGCACTGGATCCCTCTGCTTGCCTATTTAATAGGTCGACTTTAATAGGTCGACGAAAGTTTTGCACCTTGGCAACTAATAGCCAAGCGGCGGCATGTGCTGATGGATGTCAGCAGTCACTGACTGTCAGTTAACGCATCGGGATTGATCATGAATTACTGACGTAAGGATCAGCGGACAGTCATATCAGTAGCCCAGCCCACAGGAAGGTACGCCTTCCTACTCGTATATAAACTGAATGCAGCTATGTTCAGTAGCGGATATTGGCCTCGCATGATTTCACATGACTAACACATGACCCAACAGGGCAGGAGAAGAATATGAGCCTCGGGACAATCTTGTTGATTGTATTGATTATCGCGCTGTTGGGCAGTCTGCCGACCTGGCCGTACAGCTCAGGATGGGGTTACTACCCCAGCGGCGGTCTGGGCTTGATCGTCATCATTCTGTTGATTCTATTTTTGACGGGACGATTGTAGTTGTGCTGAACGGACGAGGCGCAACGCGCCTCGTCCGGTTATACGCCTTCGGTATTACTCGCTCGGCATTACACCAAGACGTCGCCGAACCTCGCCATCACTTGCGCGCGCCATGCATGAATTGCTTGCTCGGTAAGACCAAGATCCGACGCCAGCATGGTCAGTGAGCAACCCATCAGCATCTTGCCGAACAATTGTCGTTCCGTCGGCGTCATCGCTGGCGATCTACCCTCGCTGCGCAGAGAATCGACCAGGGCGTCGATGCGCTTGCATAAACTGTCGCTGATATACGGGCGACCCGAAAGGATGGTCTGCGCAGCATCCAGTAATTCCGGTGCGGCAAGCTCACATTCATCGATATAGCCATGCGCGCCGGCGCGCAGAATAAAACGCGCACTCTCCAACGAACTGTGCTCGAACGAACAGGCGACCAGTATACGAGTGTACGGATGGGTGGCGTGCACGATGCGTAACAACTCAAGTCCACGCCGGTCGGCAATGCCAAGGTCCAGCACCAGCAACTCACGCGCTTGCTCGTGCAGCATCTGCAGTGTTTCCAGCGCGGTATGCGCCACTTCGACCGAGCATCTCCGCTTGCCATCCACGAGCAGGCCATCGCAAAAGCCATCGAACAACAGCTCACCTGCCTGTTGCGTTAATCGTCGCGTGCCATCGGCAATGAGGATATGGAGCAACGTGACATCGGTAGTACGGGAGAACTCACAGGCTGCCGCGTTGCTGGTGCTAAGCGACACATCGATGGTGGAATGCGGCATGTCCAGGCTCGGTTGGGACGTCACGATCACGTGTAACTACGCTATGCGCTTGCCGCGGGATGGCACAGCAGCAAGATGGCGGAGGCGGCGTAGGTGAGCGCCTACTTCACGCTCGGGACTGTGCCAGCGTGCCGTTCGATTCGCCGCGCAATGACCGCTCGCTCGCTGCGTCGTCAGTTGCGTTGCCCGCGTTAAGCGGCGGATCGATGATCAAATGCTGCGTCGGCACCGCGAACTCGATATGGTCTTTGACGAATGCTCGGTAAATCGCCAGCAAGATGCGCTGCTGAATGTTCATGTAAACGTTGAAGTCGGCGCTGTTGACGATGTACACGCTTTCGAAGTCGATTGAGTTAGGGCCGAGATTCGCCAAGTGACTGCGATCGAAACGAACTTCTTTTTCGGCAGTGATGATCGACGCGATGGTGTTGGGAATGCGTTCCAGTACCTCGTCCGGCGCGCCGTAACGCACGCTGACGGTGAATTGAATGCGGCGATCCCGCTGGCGACCATAGTTGCGCAAGCGGCTCGATAACATATCGGCGTTGGACATCACGATCTGTTCGCCGCTGAGACTGCGCAGGCGAGTGCTCTTAATGCCGATGTACTCGACACTGCCCATGAAGGCATCGATGCTGACGAAGTCGCCGATCACAAACGGCTTGTCGAGCGCAATGGATAACGACGCCAGCAGATCGTTCAATACATTCTGCGTCGCCAGTGCAATCGCCACGCCGCCGATGCCAAGGCCTGCCACCAGGGTGGTGATGTTGACGCCGAGGTTATCCAGCGTCAGCAACACCATCACCACCCAGATGATCGCAGGCACCACCACACCCAGTATGGTGAGCGTGCCTACCGCAGACTTGTCGGTCTCGCTGCTTCTGATGCGCCGCAACCCCAGCCATTCCAGCGCGGCCGTGGATGCCCATAAGCCGATTTGCCAGAAGATGACGATGGTCACGATGATGCGAAACGCATGCTTGACCGCATCGCTCATTTCCAGCATTGCAGCGCCCACTGCCGCGCTGCCGATGATGAGGAACGTGGTGGAGGTTTTGGCAACGACCTTCATCGGCAGTTCGGTCAATTCCACCACCTGCGTTTTTGCCAGCCGCTGATAGTAGCGAATGGCCAGGCTGCGTAGTGCGAGTGTGATCAGCAACACCAATAGGGCGGCAGCGATGGCGAATATCCAGTGTTCAAGCGTGTTGCCCAGATACACACGATCTTGCGAGTTCTGCAGTGCAGACATGAAATCCATGAGGTTCACCACATCGAGTCAGATAAACCTAATGAGTTACTTAGCGGCGATCGGGAGGGTTGTCGCGTTTCACCTGCCCAGGATCGGCAGCGGTTCCTTTGCGTGGGCCATTTTCAAATCGACGGCGACGGAATACATAAATGGTCGCGAGTAAAACAATGGCTACTATTACCAGCGCAAGTCCTACCCACGAATGTTGAGTTGGTTCGAATGCGGACATGGCGTGCTCCTTCAGATGTTTAAAGCGCCGAACACATGTTCTGTATCTGAATGGTATTCAGCGTGTCACGCACTCACCACCTACGATGTCAGTCTGCCCCAACTGGCTTGATAGGCATTCGCCGACGCATCGCAACGTCCGATGACCCACATGAAATAGGAACGTGCCCACATACACAGTAGCCATGTATAGACAGGGAAGCCGTGGCTGCCGCCTATAAAGTGACGCTCGCTAATCGTGTTGTCAGAGGGGCGTTGTCAGAGGGAATGTTATGAGCACTTATCAAATAGCCGTGCTGGTCGGCAGCTTGCGTCGTGAATCTTACAATCGGCGTTTTGCCACGGCAGTTGCGCTGCTGGCACCGAAGGACTTCGAGTTTCGGCAAATTCAGATAGACGATTTGCCGGCTTATAACCAGGACGACGATGGTAAGCCGGCCGACTCGGTACAACGATTCAAGCCCGATATTGCCGCATCCCAAGGCTTGTTATTCGTTACGCCGGAATACAACCGCTCGGTCCCCGGTGTGCTGAAAAATGCGTTGGATCATGGCTCGCGTCCCTACGGACAAAGCGTATGGGCCGGGCGTCCCGCCGGCATCATGGGTGTTTCCATCGGTGCTACCGGCACATCGATGGCGCAACAGCATCTGCGTGTGGTGCTGGCCTATCTCGACGTGCCGACGTTGGGACAGCCTGAAATCTATATACAGCATAAAGATGAGCTATACGCCAACGACGGTGGCTTCAGCGAATCGACGCGCCAGCTCATGCAGAAGTGGATGGATCGTTATGCCACGTGGGTCAAACAACATGCGAGTTGATAGCTGCTGCACATCAGCACATCGCCATGCATCGTTGGTCTTTATTCTTAACACGTGAACTCCTCTGTTCCTACAGTTCGACGCGGCAACCGCGGGGTTGAGTACGTCATACCTCATCCTCATCCTTCTTGCCGCGAGTAGAGCGTAGCAGTGGATGCAAGGGCCTGTTAGCCGCTACGCAATCGCTGCGTTGGAGTTCCATGAAGCGCCAGGCTAGGCACGAGGAGTGAAGTTTGGTCATTCCAAATGAACGACGAGTAACAACGCATGGCGCTTCATGGAACCCAACCCGAAGGGACGGGATCAGAAGGACACAGGACTTTGTTGCACCTCGCTTGAGTACGTTGAGTACACCGCGCTCGGTGCGTCGCGTCCTGTGTCCTTCTGATCTCCGTCGCAGCGATTGCGTAGCGGCTAACAGGCCCTGAAAAAAGGGGCAGGAGTTATACGCTGACTAATGAGCACAATTTTAAATACGAGGTATTCACATGAAAACTAATTTGGCCAGAGTCGCTTCAACAGTTGCATTGAGTGTTGCAGTCATGCTGCCGCTAACCTCACATGCAGACTCGAGAGACAATCCATCCGGTGTGTATGTCGGCGCCGGTGTGGGTGAATTCAATACCAAGATTAAACACTTCGATGACGTCGACAATGAAATCCAGCGTATCAGCGATGATGACGACGTTGCATGGAAGGCATTCGTGGGGTATCGGTTCCTGCCTTATCTGGGTGTTGAAGCCGCATACATCGACTTCGGCAAGCAGAGCAATGACTTCGATGCCACCGGCAGCCATGGCAATTATCGCGTCAAGATGCGCGGCTTTGCGCCGTCGTTGATCGGCCGCGTGCCGCTCGGCCCGGTCGAGTTGTTCGGCAAGGTTGGCGAGTACTACTACAACCTGCGCACCAAGGTCGACTTCGATGCACCCGGTCCTGACATCGAAACCAAACATAGCCGCAACGACTTCCTGTGGGGCGGCGGTGTTTCGGCAGTGGTGTTAAGTCGCGTTGAGTTGCGTGCCGAGTATGAAAAGCTGGAAGCCAAGAACTACAAGGATGCCGATGCGTTCTGGTTGAACGCCGCATGGCGCTTCTAGGATGCTTTGACAACGATGTCACTGAGCTGGCCGATTCATGAGAACATACCGTCGAAATACATCGTCGAGAAGAAATGCCAGTTCAGTAGTTGCGATCTTTTCAACACCCGGCCGCCAGCCGGGTGTGTTTATTTACGAAGTCGATAACTTGTTCGAGCAAAGCAGTTGTAATGAAACCGTATTCTTGTCCGCAATGTCAGGCACGTATTTTTTTTGAAAACATGAGTTGTCTGTCGTGTGGCGCCGAGCTGGGTTATCACCCGCAAGCCGATGCGATGTGGCTGATTGCACCAAGCCAGGTTGAACAAAAAGAAGAGCAACCATCAGCAAGCCAATCAACCGCAGATGCCACTGGACAAACACAAGCGCAAACACCAGCAAGTGCTCGTCCATCAGTTGCTGGCGCAGCGGGCGAGATCGATGCGCCACACGCAATGGCATGCGCCAATCGCACTACGGCTGCCGCGTGCAATTGGTTGATCGATGCATCCGTGACGGAAGACGGGAACGCTGCGCTTTGTGATTGCTGTCGTTACACCCGCACTATTCCACCGCTGGATCTCGTCGAGAATCAAATTGCATGGCGTAATCTTGAACAGGCCAAGCGCTATCTGTTTTATTCGCTCAGACAACTGAACCTACCGATTCCTGATCGCACGCAACAGCCCGAGTCCGGTCTGGCATTCGATTTCCTGACGCAGTTGAACGATGCCACCAAGGTGATGACTGGGCATGCCAACGGCATCATCACCATCAACATCGCCGAAGCCGATGATGTGGTTCGCGAACGTCGCCGCGTTGCGCTGCAAGAATCCTATCGCACGGTGCTGGGCCATCTGCGCCATGAAATTGGCCATTTCTACTGGGATCAATTGATCGCTAAAAATGCCGCAGCGGATTGCTTGCCGCGCTTCCGTGAGCTATTCGGTGATGAGCGAGCCGATTACGCACAAGCCCTGAAGACTCATTACGCCGCGGGCAACGACGGCACCTGGCGCAGCAACTTTGTCAGCTACTACGCCAGTGCACATCCGTGGGAGGACTGGGCCGAGACCTGGGCTCATTATCTGCATGTGGTCGATGCACTCGACACCGCTGCAGCTTGGCAGGCCACGATTGGCGATGTGAGTGGTCCGATACAAAAGATAGATCGTCACATCGCTGCACAACAATTTCCGGCATTGTTGATCGAGCAGTGGCTGCCCTTGAGTCAGTACTTGAACGCAGCATGCCGCAGCCTTGGTGAGGCCGATGCCTATCCCTTCGAGTTGCCGCCGGCAGTAGTGGACAAGATGACCTTCGTGCACAGCATCGTCACCGGACAGGAGCTGTAGAAAAGACTGCCGCGTGAGGCGGAACCGCATGCCGGTCAGTGACCGCCTACCTTCGCTGCTGGGCGTTGCCGACTGTGAGCGGCATAGCGAGTTTGTATCGTAGCGTCGTCGTCATACGGTGCTGACGCGTCGCTGGCTGACACTCAATAACTATTTAATTAATCAACCCGTCCAGGAGATAGCCAATGAAAACCATCAATGCGCTGGCAGCGAGTGTGCTGTGCATGTTGTCCCTCGCTGCATGTAACAAGGCGGAATCACCCAGTGAGGTTTCGCATGATGTGAGCAGTGCGGCGAGCGAATCCGCTCACGATGTTAATGAAGCCCGTAAAGATGCCGCTTCGAGCGTGGGAGAGGCTAATAGCAGCGTCGCAAGCGAGATGGCCGAGAGCGCCAGCACCGCTGCTTCGGCCAATTATGATGTGGCCGTCGCCAAAGCCGAGGGCGATCACAAGATTGCGATCGAGAAATGCGAAGCGCTCAGTGGCGCCGCACAGAAGGATTGTAAAGACAAGGCCGACGCTGCACTCGATAGTGCCAAGGCGGATGCCAAAGCACAGCGTGATGGCGTCCGTTAATTCAGGACGTTTGTCATCTTTAGTTATCTACTGAGGAGAAATATATGAAACCAATAAGCAAAACCGGTGCTCTGGCATCGATGCTCGTGGCGCTCACGCTCGCGGGTTGCGCTGCATCGCCGAACCATCGCTCTACCGGCCAGACGGTAGATGACGGTGTGGTCACCACGCGCGTCAAGACCGCATTGATCACCAACGACAAGACCAAGGCTCGACAAATCGATGTAGAGACCTATCGCGGCGAAGTGCAGTTGAATGGCTTTGTCGATTCGCAGGCAGCGAAACAGGCGGCGGTCGCGGCGGCAAGAGACGTGGAAGGTGTGCGTAAGGTGACAGACAACCTGCAGATACGCGATGCAGATCGCTCTCCGGGTCAGGCCGTCGATGATGCGCTCATCTCCACCAAGGTGAAGACGGCATTGATCGGTGATGCACGCACCAAGGCATATCAGATCGAGGTCGAAACCAACTCGGGCATCGTCGAGCTGGGCGGCTTTGTCGATTCAGCCGAAGCCAAAGCAGCAGCAGCGGAAGTGGCATCGAACATCGAGGGCGTTAATTCAGTACGCAACAGACTGCAACTACGTCAATAGCTGAATCTGTCGCTGTGCGACCGCAAGGCCAGCCTCGGCCTTGCGGTTGGTAGTCGCCGCTTGCATACGACAATATTCTCGTCATCGGTGAGCGAAAAAAATGCACATACAAAAAACACTGAAGCAGATGCTGATTGCCAGCTTCATGCTGTGCTCCGCACAGATGCTGGTCGCTTCCGCTGAGACGCGTAGCCTTGAGCATCGGCTGGACCCACAGTGGCGCGATGGTGGTCAACGCGACGTGCAGGTCAATGCCATACCGGCGGTATCGACCATGAGCAATCTGCAGTTATTGCATGTCAACGACGTTTATCCTGCGCGCCTTACTAGGATCAATCCTGGCAAGTGGCAGCTTGCAACCTCAGCGCCGAGATATACGCCGACAAGTGTTGTCGATCGCAACGCCGCATTACTGCAACCAATAACAGTGCGGTTCTGAATCTATCTGTAAGTACTCTGCCGCTTTAATAATTAACCGCACGGCGGCGCTCGTTCACGAAAGTCGCTGTTCGCGACGCAAGAATTCCAGCGTATCGGGAATCTGTTCGAAGTCCCGGCTCTTATCGAGAAAGAACCGTACGCCCAGCACTTCAGCTTGTTTGCGATATTGCGGCAATGCATAGTTGGTGATGACCACCACCGAGGGACGCACGTCCAGAGTGTTGATGTGACGCAAGACACCGAAGCCGGTGCCTTCCTTTAAGCGCAGGTCAAGCAAGATGGCGCCGGGATGTTGAGTGTCGATAGCGTGGATTGCCTCGGCTTCGGTGGTGGCAGTGCCGATCGATCGGATACCGTCGATATCCGCCATCAACTCCAGCAAACGGTCGTGGAGCATGCGCGAATCTTCAACCAGCAACACTGTTAAAGCCGGATCTAAGCTGGAAATCGACACTGATTGTCCCTCTGCCCCAATCACCCAGCCTTACAGTAACTGGTGTGTGAGCGCGGAAATAGTATGGGATCAGCGTTTTTTGCGTAGCTATGCTCCGACACAAGGAGGCTTATTGCTTGTCGTTACTCCATCAGTTTGTTACGCAACGCATAGGCAGTGATGTCGGCATTGCTGGTAAAGCCCATCTTTTCCATCACGCGTGCTCTGTAAGTGCTGATGGTTTTCACCGCCAGTGACAGCTCCGCACCAATGGCTGAAACAGTCTGGCCGGTGGCGAGTTTGCTGAACACCTGAAACTCGCGCTCGGATAATTTTGAATGCGCCGGCTTATCAGTATCGCCCTCCAGTTCGGTGACGAGCAGGTCGGCGATGGCTTCACTCACATAGCGCTTGCCGGCCAGCACGGTCTTGATGGCGGTGAGCAGCTCTTCAGGAGACATCTCTTTATTGAGATAGCCGCGCGCGCCATTGCGCAGCACATTCATGGCGTATTGCCGTTCCGGGAGTCCGCTCAGGATCAACACTTTGAGATCGGGATACAGCACATGCACTTCACTGAGAATATCGATGCCGCTGCGATCCGGCATGTTGATGTCCAGGATCAACATGTGCCACGTACCTTCGCGCAGCATGCGAATCGTTTCCTGACCGCTGCCGGCTTCGCCGATCTCGCAGTCAACATAGTCTTCGATCAACAGCTCCTTGAGACCGCGGCGCAGCACCGCATGATCGTCGGCCAATAACACTCGCAGCGAGCTGCGAGAGTCCAGCTCGTAAGTATGCGGAGACTGCTTCTGATCGACATTGGCATTGGCGGTGTGCATGGCAATTCCTTCAGCATGAAGCCATGTGTCCGATGACATCATGACGCACGATATGGATGCCATGATTGCGCGTCGGGTGGACGACCTCCGTCCCACAAATACACATTATGGTTACCGGCTATTCACCATCATTTGTAGGATGATGCTCACAAGGAAACGGTGTTTTGCCCCGTGGTGCAGTGAGAGGGCGTTACGTGATTGCCAATCGCTGACTGTGGTAGCGACGATCGAATAATCACTAACTGACAGGGTTGATGTCCAGGGAAGGTCTGATTTATTCCCCGTTTGCGTTGAGCCGTTCGACACGTTGCGTTGTTCAGGGCGAACAGAAAAGTCAGACCCTGCTGCAAGCGGCGCCTACTGCGCTGCACTTTCCAGTGAAGCTTCAGGCAACAAGTCCGCGTCACTGCTGTGACCATCACCGATCAAACCGAAACGTTTCAGCAGCGTGCGCAAAATATTGCGCGACACGCCCAGTAGCTTGGCAGTCTGCACCTGATTGTTGCTGCAATAGTTGAATGCGTGTTTGACGATGAGTTCCTCTAGTTGCTCATACAACTCCTTCGGCGGCGTCGCAAACAGGCGATCGAGCTGGGCAACGATGTTCTGTTGTGGCGTTGCAGAGGGATGCGTGTGGCCGCCTGGGCCGATCGGCATGGCGCTGAAGCGCAGATCCGTAGAGCGAATGACATTGTTGCTCGCCACCAGCAACGCGGCATGAATCACATTCTCCAGCTCACGGATATTGCCCGGCCATGAATATTCAAGCAGCGCCTTGCGTGCATCCGGTTGTAATACGGGTTCTTGTAGCTGCAAACGCTTGGCATACTGGCCCATAAAATATTCCACCAGCGGCAGAATATCGCCGCGACGTTGTCGCAATGGCGGCAGCTCGAAGGTCACCACATTCAAGCGATAGTAAAGATCAAGCCGGAAGTTGCCCGCTGCAACCGCGTGCGACAAATCGATATTGGTGGCCGCCACCAGCCGCACATCAAGCGGAATGGATTTGCGCGAACCCACGCGCACTACTTCGCGTTCCTGCAACACTCGCAGCAATTTAACTTGCAAGGACATCGGCAAGTCGCCGACTTCATCGAGAAACAGCGTGCCGCCATTGGCCGCTTCGAACCAGCCGGCGCGCGTTTCAGTTGCGCCGGTGAACGCGCCGGCCTGGTGACCGAATAATTCTGCTTCGGCCAGCGATTGCGATAACGCACCGCAGTTGACGGCAACGAAAGGGCCGCTGCGTTTGCTTTGTTCGTGAATATGCTTTGCTACCAGTTCTTTGCCGGTGCCGGTTTCGCCGACGATCAACACGGCGGCATCGGAGGGAGCGACACGTTCGATGCGTTCAAGTAGTGTCTGTGATTTTTCATCGGCGAAGATCACGGCCTTGGCGCGAATCGACAATGCCAGCGATTGCGGCTGCGGATGGCTGAGCAGTTTAACGGGTGGCATAGTGGGTATTCCGTTTTCCGAGGACAAGTTGAGGTGCGCTTTTAGTATCTGTTGCTCATTGGGCATCAGCAACATGTAATGAGTAATAAGTTCATATGTCCAGGCAATACGCATATAACCGCTTTGTAACTGCTTTTCATGGCATGAAGTGCATGGCAATGATGTGCATGGCAATGATGTGCATGCCAGCGAGTTCGCGGTGACATCATTCCTTCGATTCGTCGATCAACTGATGAGGTTGCCTCGCCCCCGCAAGCAACCTCATTGCAACACTTAACTTTGCTGATCCGTGAGTATCGATACTTTGGCAACGCCGGCGTGTTCAATGGCGGCCATGACTTTGGCAACCGGCCCATACGGCACTCGATCATCGGCGCGCAGATGCAGCGACAAATCGCTGTTACCGGCTTTGAGACTTTGCAATTGGGCGGCCAGTTGTTCCTGTGGGACTTCCTGATTGTCGAGATAAATCTTGCCTTCGGCATCGACCGTTACCGTCACCGATTTTTGCTGTTCCGGTGGCGTGGTGGTGACAGTCTTCGGCAGATTGATGTGTATCGCATTGGTCAGCACAGGAATGGTGAGAATGAACGACACCAGCAGCACCAGCATCACGTCCACCAGCGGCGTGATGTTGATTTCGCTTAATACGTCATCGCTATCTTGAGTGGAGAAGGCCATCAGTTTTGCTCCGCTGTGCGAGGTTGCGACACTGCTTTGCCGCCGACGATCGCGGGCTGCACACGATCGCGCAACGCATGCGCGCTGCGTACATCGCTGGGTTTAACTTGGCGCTCGATGCGATAGGTGGCGCGTTGTGCCAGATTGACGAAGTCATGCGCGAACTCATCGAGATCGGCAACCACGGCTTTAACGCGACGCACAAAGAAGTTGTAACCAAGCACCGCAGGAATGGCGACCGCGATGCCGATACCGGTGGCGATCAACGCTTCGCCGATCGGACCGGCGACAACATCGATAGAGGCATTGCCGAGCTTACTGATGTCGGTCATCGCATGCATGATGCCCCATACCGTACCGAACAAGCCGACGAATGGCGCGGTGCTGCCGACCGTGGCCAACACCGCAAGACCGGCTTCCAGCGTGCGCTTCTCCTTGGTGATCTGCTGACGCAGATTGCGTTCGAGCAGTTCGTGCGGATCCCAGCTATGTTCCAGATCCTGTTCACCGGCTGCTTGTCCTGCATAACGCAATGCGTTGAAGCCAGTGTGCGACAGACGAATTAACGGTGCATCTTCTGCTTTGATATCTGCGGCCGCTTGCAGATTGGGTGCGGCCCAGAACTGCTTGGCGTATTGCTTGTTGCGGCTGCCAATTCGAAAGTTTTGAACAGCCTTGACCAGAATCAAACCCCAAGTGGCGACGGAGAATGCCAGCAGAGTCCAAAGTGTGATCCCGACGGCGGGAATGGAAGAAGTATCAATCATGACGTGCGCTCGCTACTTAAGGTGAAACTCGAAACAGAAAAGAAAACTCGGATAACGAAGATCTAAAAAATCCGCTGCAATTGAGATTAACCATCGATCTTGAATTCCACCGGCGTGGTGGTCCAACCATCGATAGGTGTGTCGCCACGTTTGGCCGGCGTATAGCTCCACGACGACTTGACGGTTTGCACTGCTGCATCATCGAGAATTTTTCGGCCGCTGGATTTCTGCACTTCAACGATGTCCGGTTTGCCATTGGCTTGTACATGTACGCGCAAGGTGACCGTGCCTTGCCAGCCTTGGCGCGCTGCCATTGCCGGATACTCAGGCGCTGGATTGTTCAAATAACCCGCACCACCAATCGGCGCCGTCACCGGCACCGGCGGTTCCGGCGCAGGCGGTGCAGTGACGATCGGCGCAACTGTTACTGGCGGTTCACTGCTCGGCGCAGCAGGTGCATCGCTGGGTTGTGGCGCGGCCGTTTGAATGGGCGGTAACACTTGCGCCTGCTTGGGTTGAACTTTCTGTTCCTGCGGCTTGGGTGGTTCGATCTTGGGCTCAGGCGGTTTAGGACGTTCAAACTGCAATGCCACTTCTGCTTGCTTGGGCTTGACGACGTTGGCATGCGAATGAGTGCTGACATACCAACCGAGGCCTGCATGAATCAGCACGGCAACGCCGGCCAACAACCATACATAGTTTGGTGGACGCTTAATGACACCGAGCTTGCTCGACGCAGCGATGGCCTCATTGAGCGGTACCGAGTGCCAAGGCAAGTGTGCAGTGTTGGCGACCGACTTATATTGCTTACGCTTCTGATTGCGCGTCTGATTTCGCGATGGACCGCGCAACAGATGTAGATTGCTTGGCGAAAATTGTGCAGCCGCCAGATGCGTCAGGTCGGGGCGTTCATGAGCGAGAGCGTGAGTATTCATGATGGATACCTGCATGAAACAAATGGAAACGATGTCGGTGCCGCAAACCGGTAAAAACGAATGATGAAAGCCGAGTTAAGGCCAATTCCGTTCGTCCTGAGCAGCGCAGCGTGTCGAAGGGCTCAACGCGAACGGGGAATAAACCAGACCTTGCTTGAAATCATAAAAAGCAATATCGATGCCAAGTAATCGATGACCTTACGCATATCACTTCAAGTTGCTGATCCGTAACGATCGAAACGCGGTAGAACCGATTTGCAATCAAATAAGACTGGCATGTGTGAATACAGCGCAGTGTTGAAAATCAAACATATGGAAAATTCCACAGTACAAGAATCAACAGTCGATCTTTCACACGTCGATAGCTGCCGCGAAACTCGCGCAGCGCAATTCAACTAGGCCGGCAAAGACGCAACGGATGCAGCAGTTATCGGCGAGTGCCATGCATAACCTTCCGGCGTGGTGCGCAAACAATCACTGGCGACCGGGTCGTGCAATAGCTTGCGTCGCAAGCGATAAATCACTTGCTTGAGCATGTTGCGATTGGCGGTGCTATAGGTGTCCCAGATTTCATCGATTAGCGTTTTGCTGGTGACGGTCAATCCGGGATTGCTCATCAGTAGCCGCAGCAGTCGCGTTTCCAGTTTGGTCAGCGTTACTGTGTCCGCTTGCAATGTCAGCGTGAGGCCTTCCAGGTCCAGTTTGTGCTGTCCCACCTGGAGGATGCGCGGCTCATTCAACATCGAGCGGCGCAACAGCGCGCCGATGCGTGCAATCAACGCGCGTGGACTAAACGGCTTGAGTATGTAGGCATCGGCGCCCACATCCAGCGCGTCGAGCAGATCGCGTTCCTGGTCGCGGGCGCTGAGCATCATGACTGGCACATTCGAGGTGGCGCGAAACTTGGCACACACCTCAAGGCCATTGACCTGCGGCATGTTGATGTCGAGCACCAGCAATGAAAAAACCTGCTGCGAAACAGCCTTGAGCGCATCGGCGCCGTTGGTAACTTTGGTGACTTCGAAGCCGGCGTTATGCAGCGCCAGACCGATCACACCCAGCAGATCGAGATCGTCTTCGGCGATGAGAACTTTCTTTTGTGCCGCGAGTGGCCAGGCATTCATCTATCGATCCTGCTGTGATGGGTCAGCGGAGCAGCCACATATCCTGTTGCGAAACGCGACTGCCGATTGATCGAAATCGTATGAATGGCGCGGTAACAATGCAGTAGTTGCCGGGTATTAGTTCGGTAGCACCAGCGGAAAAGATTGATTCGGCGGAAATGCAAAATGTCACGGTAATGCGACCCGATTGTTATCGGGCTGTTATCAGGGGTGCCGCCGCGCCGAAAATAGTGTTGCTTGTTCGCTTGCACCGTCGTGCAGGGTCACCGAATGAGTTCGATGAGTTGATCGGATTGCAGTAACTCGCTTAAGCGGGAATACGCAGATCGATCGCCGGTGCGCGCGCTAATTGCGGTTGTTCAACTAGCTGTCGCACGAGGCTGGTCACGTGCTCGCGCAGTTCCGGGACGGCAGTGGCCTCCCAGAATTTGGCGCGCAAGTAAGGCCCAACGTAGTAAATATTGTTTGCCGCGACGCCATGCGCGTTAACCAGTGCGTAATGCTCATCGCATTTGATGCCGAGCTTGAGTTCATCCGCAGTACAAAGATTACGGCGACGCAGATTGGCCAGCAGCGGATCGTCGCTACGTTCCAAGTTGGTACAGATGCCGGTGCAATTGACAATGCTGCCGACACGCAAAGTCAATGTGGCTTCGGAGTGACGCAGTGCTATATCGACATGAAAATGGTCGCTGCTCGCTGCCAACTCAGCGACGCGCCCCGCATATTGTTGCAGTTGGCCCTTAGCCCTGAGTTGTTCCACCAGCAGCGCGACACGGGGCGGCAAGCGATGCCGATGCATGTCCCAATAACGTTGCAAATGGCGTAGAAAACGCTGCCGCTCTGCAACAGAGAGTCGTTGCCAGATGGCGGGTATGTGAGGTCGCAATCTGGCCAGCACGTCGCGCCAGTCGTGGCCTTCGGCTGCGGCGCGTTCTACTTGCTGGCGCAAGGCGCGCAGCCCGCCACGCACGTGGAGTAGCGCGTTGAGCAATTGCTTGCCGGGTAGTGGCGCGGTGTTATCGCGGTGATGAGTCGTGTGCGCCAATGCCTGCAGTCCGTGTCGAGAGACCATGTAGATGGGTTTAGTAAAGCCATACCGCACCAACGAACAGGCCATGTCGATCGCAGTAAGACCTGAGCCCAACAATAGAACCGGCTGCGATAGATCGATGTTATCCAGCGCATGAGCCGCCCAGGGATTGTTGATGTAGCGGTTTGCCTGGAAAGTGCTAGCGGCATTGTTATGCGTGTTGCCGGCAATATTGCCGCGACGTGCGGCGAAAGGATTGCGGCCGGCGACATTGCCAGTGGCAACGATCACCTTATCGGCGATAACCGTGCTGCCATGGGCGAGCACAACTTCCACGCGGCCATCGCGCAGCGGCTGTATATCGGTGGCGCAGTCCATCATACGAATAAATTCAACGTTGCCGACACTGCGCACCGCAGTGTCCAGCAGGGATTCGATGTACCGCCCATAGAGTTTGCGCGGTACGAAATCGTTGGCGGTAACGGCGGGATTCGTTTCGCGGACAAAGCGCAGAAAGTGATGGGGATCTTCGCTGAAGGCGCTCATCTGTCCAACGGGTACATTCAACAAGTGGCTTTCGTCGCTGGTTCCATAAGCAACGCCGCGGCCAAGACGCGATTGTTTTTCGATCAGGATAATTTTGCTGAGGTTGCCTTCGCCCATTTCCAGCAAACGCACCGCGCTCAGTACGCCACAGAATCCACCACCGACGATGGCTATTACAGAACCGGTCATGTTGGGATCACTCGGAATGCCGTCATATATTGCAGGACACATTGAGATGGACAAGCACAGACAGATATCGATGCACACACGCCATTGGCGCAGATGCGGGTGATTAATTTTGAACAACGGCGAGTAACATTGCGGTCTAATTTGAACAACGCGATCTTGAGGTTATAAGTTGTAACCTGCAGCAATGCGCTAAGTTCATGACTCGTAACTCACGCGCGAAATGCGTGTGTGGTGAAATTTCATCAGCGTCGTTCAGCATCTGCTGAATAATCAACAACAGTGCGCTGAACTAAAAACAGTTAGCCGCGGTACATAAAAAGAATTTGCATTGCTTAGCACCACTGAATTCATCGCAATCATCAGTGGATTGCTCGCAGCGAGCATCAATCACCACGCTGCGCATGCCACGTTGGCATGACATCTGCCTCTCTGCGAGTCACGCTTTCACCGAGACTGGTTTCTCCAGCGGCGCCGATGGCTTGACTGTCGATGCCAAAGGCCGGCTGTATGTAGCCAGCACCGACGGCGTGCAAGTGTTCGACAGCAAGGGACAAGCGCTGGGCGCCTTGCCCAAGCTATTTCGTTTTAATGTTCTGAGGTTGTCATGACGCGCAAGACCAGCCAAATACCTGCGAGGATGATGTGAATAAAATTTACGCACCGTTGGCGGTGCTGACGCTGGTGCTGCCTGCAGCGTCGTTGATGGTTGGCTGCAAACCGCAACCGAGCGAGCCCGCTGCGGCTGCAGCTTCGCCATTTATCCTCACCGCCAGTATTCAAGACATCATGCATAGCATCGTCGATCCGTCCGCGGACGCGTTGTGGGAATCGGTGGGCACCGAAGTGACCAAGCAAGGCGAGACGCAACATCAGCCCAGCAACGATGAGGAGTGGAACGAGGTACGCAATCGCGCCATCACGTTGATCGAAGCGACCAACCTATTGGCGATGGAAGGCCGGCGTGTGGTCGCAGAGGGCAAGGAAGTCGAAGATGCGCATGTCGACGGCATTCAGAAAGCCGCCGAGATTCAAGCCGCCATCGACAAGGATCGCGCTACCTGGATCGGTTTTGCCCACGCGCTACATAGTGCGGGACAACAAGCCCTGGCGGCAGCAGATGCGCGGGATGCGGAAAAACTGCTGCATTCCGGCGAAGCGCTGGATGAAGTGTGCGAAGCCTGCCATTTGAAATATTGGTACCCCGGCCAGGTGATTCCGAAGTTGCCGGAGAAGTTTTGAGTAAGTGATGTGCGGCAGCGAAGCTCAGCGATGTAATTTGGAACTTACCTCTTGTTGTAGGAGCGGCCCATGGCCGCGATTAATCCAATTCGCGGCCATGGGCCGCTCCTACAACAGTCAATCAATAACAAAGCGATGTTCATCGCTTGTTGAAATATCACCACCTGAATTTTCCTGCTGCTGAAAATTAATCAGCTCGCTGCAGCGATAGCAAAGCTTCATCCGCAAACTCGTTGTGTCGATAAAAATTTCAACAAAACAAATCCAAGCAAAATCATTGCGTTGATCTGTGTGCCGCCGATAACGCAGCGACAACTGTGTAACCAATCACACGCTGGCATACAAGCTGCAATGTGATCGGCCATGTGGTGAGGCTTGTTGCCACGATGATGAAGCGACCGATCTGTATGTGGGATCACGTGCAGCTCGATGAAAAACTATTTCTTTTTTTATAGCGAGACGATCATGAAGAAGTTACTGGCGTTGGTACTAATGACATTGGCAAGCGTTTCCTTCGCGCAGACCGCGCCTGCCGCCAAAGAGGCAGACAAGCCGAAGGCCCACATTCTTACCAACGAAGAGTTCGATAAGCTGGCTGCCAAGCCCGAAAAGTTATTGATCGTCGATGTACGTCGTCCCGATGAAGTCTCTGCAATCGGCGGTTTTCCCGTGTACCTGAGCGTGCAGCTCGGCGAGTTGGAAAAGAGCACCGCGTGGATTCCTAAAGAGCGTCAAATCGTGGTGGTGTCGAATCACGCCGGTCGCGGTGCGAAAGGTGCCGACATTCTGGCAGCCAAGGGCTTCAAGGTGGCCGGCGCCATCGGTTCGCAAACGTATGAAGAGGCCGGCGGCAAGATCACCAAGATTGTCCCACCGCCGCCTCGTCCAGCCACCGCTGCTGCTACCGAAAAGTAACCGGCAACTGTTTATCTTAAGTAGTGATTGAGGTCGCACGTTCTTCAGATATAGCGGAGCTAGTTATGGTCAGGTTAAAAAAATTGATTGTGGGTTTGGTGCTTGCTACCGGCGTGATGATCAGTGTCACGGCACCGGCGCATCACGCGTTCAGCGCCGAGTTCGATGCACAGCAACCAGTGCAGATCACCGGCGTAGTTACCAAGACGAAGTGGGTGAATCCGCATAGCTGGATTTATCTGGATGTGAAGGACAAGAGTGGTGCAGTCACCAACTGGGGCTTTGAGTTCGGTTCGGTGAGCGCATTGAGTCGTGTGGGGTTGACTAAGTCCGCGGTGCCGCCGGGAACGGAAGTCACCATCAAGGGATTTCGTTCGCGTAACGGTGGCGCGTTTGGTTACACCGTGGTCGCCACCATCGACGGCAAGGATTATCAGTTGGGACAGCCGCAGGATGGCGCGCCGGCAGTAGCGGCCACCGGTTATTAATCAACTGAAAATTAAATAGTGTCTGATGCAGGCCTTCTTGTAGGTCGGGTTTCAACCCGACATTTCAAAGATGTTGGGTTGAAACCCAACCTACAGGAAAACGCCGTCATAACGGCGCTCAGCATTTTGTAATCAGACAACGACTAGAACGCGGAGTTGTTTCTTGAATATTCATTCGAGTAGAGCGGGTACGAAGATTGTACGCACCGCCGGTGTTTTACTTGCCTCGCTGCTGTTGTCCAGCATGGCTGTTGCAGTGGAAAAGATTACACGCTTAAGCAATGGCAAGCCGGACTTCTCCGGCATCTGGCAAACCACCAGTGTGGCGGATTTCGATCTGGAGCCGCATAGCGGACGTAAAGATGCACCGCCCAGTGCCGGCATCGTTGAAGGCGGCGTCATTCCTTACTTGCCGAAAGCGCTGGAGCAAAAGAAAAAAAACTTCGCCGAGCGCGACAAACTCGATCCGCGTTTGAAGTGCTTTACCTTGGGTGTGCCACGCAGCGTGTACTACCCGGAAGCTTTTCAGATCTTTCAGCGCCCGGACGATCTGCGCATCGTGCACGAGTTCGGTCATTCGGTACGCACTGTCTATACCAACGGCACGTGGCATCCGGAAGATTCTCAGGATCTATGGTTGGGCGATTCGCGTGGCAAGTGGGAAGGCGATACGTTGGTGGTGGACAGCACCAATTTCATCGACGAGACCTGGCTTGATCGCGCCGGCAACTTTCACAGTGACGCATTGCATGTAATCGAACGCTGGACGTATCTCGACGCCAACACCATCGATTACAAGGCGACCATTGAAGATAAACAGGTGTTCTCGCGTCCCTGGAATATCGAGGTGATTCTGTATCGCCATCGCGAGAAGAACTTTCAGCTGATTGAAAACTATTGCTTCACCGCGGATTACGACGAGTTCTATCCACCGAAGAAAGACGCCAAGTAATTTCAACGACGGTGGCGAAGCATTAATGATCGGGCATTATTCCATGAGACAGAAAGTGACAACGCGTCAGACCGGCATCTGCGGACTTATCGTGACTACGATGTTGCTGGCGGCAAGTGCTTCGGCGCAGGATGCCACGCCGGCGCGTCAAGGCAATGGTGGCGGCGGCGTACCGCGCGAAAAGAGTTATCCGAAGATTGTGTCGGGTAAGTGGACCGGTCCGCGTACCGCCGATGGCCAGCCGGATATTTCCGGTCATTGGTCCAATACCATTTCCAATCACAGCAACTTCACCGACCCCGGTGCAGGTGCGCCCGGCGATCGTCCAGCCAATCGTCCCTTGGGGCCGCGTTCCGAGCGTGCGCCGAGTCGCGTGACCGATCCCGCCGATGGTCAAGTGCCGTTTCAGCCATGGGCTGCAGATAAGGTGAAAGAGTTTCAAGCGCACTTCGCCAATCCCACACGTGACGATTACATCGAACCGTTGGCGCGTTGCGCGCCGGCAGGCGTGCCGAAGTCGTTCTACTGGCATGGTTATGAGATCGCACAGTATCCCGGCTATGTAGTGCTGTTCTTCAGTTCGGGCACACGCATCATTCACTTGGATAACACGCCGCATTTGCCGGCAAGCATCAGCTTGTGGAATGGCGATTCGCGCGGTCACTGGGAAGGCAACACCTTGGTGGTGGATGTGACCAACGTGAACGGCAAGGCCTTATTCGGTCGCACCGGCGAATTCGCCGGTCCCAATGCGCACTATGCCGAACGTTATATTTTTCAGAACGACGGCAAGCGCTTTAACTATGAAGTGACGATCACCGATCCCGAGGTCTACACGCGGCCCCTCACGGTGACGGTGCCGGCGCGCAAATACACCGTTGTCGACCAACCTGATGGCTGGAACTTCGAGACCCGTGTAGTCGAGCGGCCGGGTAAGTCGCCGGTCCTGGATCGCGATGAGCGCATTTGCACCGAAAACAACGGAGGATTCGGTGGGGTTTCCGTCGTTGGTAAGTATTGAATGTCTCGTACATTTGATGAATTTGTAGCGTTGTTAGCGGCTGAGTATTAACCGGAGAAATAAGCATGAGTGAAGGGTTCAACAAGATTCGTGGCGCAGCGCTGGCTGCGGTGTTGTGCAGCGGCATAGTGTCGGTATCTGCCCAAACACCGCCCGCTGCACCAGCGAACGACAGTGCGATTCAAGCCAATAACGCCATCAAGGCGCGCAAAGCGGTATACACCTTGATCGGCGCCAACTTCGGTCCCATCGGTGCGCAGTTGCAAGGCAAGGCGCCATTCGATGGCACCGAAGCGTTGAAGCGCGCCGAGCGCGTGGCGTTCCTGACCACGCTGGCGCAGGAAGCATTCCCGGAAATTTCAAAAACCGGCGATACCAAAGCCAAGCCGGAGATCTGGGATAACAAAGCCGACTTCGATAAAAAGTTGCAGGACTTCAATCAGCACGCTAACGATCTGGTAGCTGCACTTCGTAAGGACAAGAACAACGCAGATGCCTTCAAGGCATCGGCCACCAAGCTGGCTGGCGATTGCAAAGGCTGCCACGACGAGTACAAGGCCAAGTGAAGGTCGATTGGTAATCGGACGTCCACCAGCAACCATGACCGTCATCCCCGCTACGGCGGGGATCCAGTAGTAGATGAGTCGCTGCGCGACACGTTATTGACTGGGTTCCCGCCTTCGCGGGAATGACACAGTGATTTGATGCCGTTCATTCACACCTCGTTAAAATTCGATGAGCTCAGAAGAGACGAAGTACCTTCTCGATAACACCACACGCAAAGTCTGGGACTGGCCTGTACGCGTGTTTCACTGGTTACTGGTGCTGTCGGTGCTTGGCGCCTACATCACGCATCGGTTGGGTATCGAGTACTTTAAATATCATCTCTGGTGTGGTTATACGACCATTGTGTTGGTGCTGTTTCGCATCGTCTGGGGCATCGTCGGTACTCGTCATGCGCGCTTCCATCACTTTGTACGCAGCCCTGCAGTGACGGTTCGTTATGGTCTGGAACTGTTGCGCGGCGTACACGCGCCTTACGCCGGACACAATCCATTGGGCGCGTTGATGGTCATCGCGTTGCTTGCATCGTTGCTGGTACAAGCGGCAACGGGATTGGTGGCCAACGATGAAATATTCAACACCGGTCCTCTATACGGCTATGTCAGCGCCGAACGCAGTCTTGAGTTGACATCGTTACACCGAGAATTGTTTTATTGGATCGTCGCCTTTATTGCGTTACATGTTATTGCCGTATTGATTCACCTGGTGCTAAAAAAAGAAAATCTGGTTCGTGCGTTGTTGACGGGACGCAAGCCGGCAACGCAGGTGGCGGCCCACGAAGAAATAAACTCGTCGCGAATTGCCTTGGCGCTGGTCATTGTCATCGGCATCACCGGCGTGCTGGTGTGGCTGGTGCGCACAGCGCCGGTGGTCAGCAATGCATTCGATGTTTCTTACTGAGCATAAAACGATATAAGCGAAGCGTTGCACCGGCGTCCTCTCTCGAAAAACCGGGGAGGCAACTCATCAGTACATTTCAGTACATTGACAGGCATACGTGAAATTCCTTCAACAAGCTGCGTTATTGATTACGTATGGACTGGCAGTGACGAGCACCCATGCCAGCGAACAATTAATGGAAAAGAGCGGTTGCCTCTCCTGCCATCGCGTTGACCAGAAATTGATCGGCCCGGCATACAAAGATGTAGCAGCGCGGTATCGCAATCATCCCGAAGTAGTCGACACGCTGATGCAGAAAGTGCGCGAAGGCGGCGAGGGCGTGTGGGGCGATGTGCCGATGGCCCCGAACAGTGTCGAAAAGGTGTCCGACGAAAATCTCAGACTCATTATCGAATGGATTCTGAGTTTGCAGATGAGCTATGTGTGCCCCACGCCCATCCTCCCCCGCGAGCGGAGGAGGGCAGGGAGGGGGCAGTTGCGTACACAAGATCCATTTTGTCAGGAGGTCCGATTAATTCCGTTCGTGTTGAGCCTCTGCAGCGAACTCAGGGCAAGCCTGTCGAAAAATTCTTTGATGCTGTTGAAGAATCCTACGATACGCTGCGCTGCTCAGGACGAACGGATTTGATCAGACCCCTGTTAAGCGTTGTATAAAACTCAGCAAGCCATTGCTGAAATACAGACAGGCGTACATCGCCATAAGCAATCTTCATTGCTGCATTTCCAGCACACTCGACCAACATCATCAATCAACATTCTTATCTGGTCATCGCGTCGTGCCGTTTGCCTTGATGTGCAAACAACATCGCTGTGATCGATTTGCTTGATCCACACCAAGCGATCGATAGCGACGGGATGTCGACGCGCCAATATCGTCATGCGATGAATCGATTTAGCGCAACACAATGCGTCGTAAAAACAGGCATTTATCACGACGCCATCATGTAACGCGCTGCGCTGATGCATCGCTCATTCCTACTGGCACGCTAGTTGCTCTCTTAATAGCAATGATGATGAAGCCCATGGCGGTTTGGTCGTCGACATGAATTGTTGAAATTAAAACACTGCAGTGACCTACCACCACCAAGCATGGTTGCTGCTTAAGAGAATTCGATCCGGGAAATTTGTTTAAAGAAGGCGCTATGAATAAGGCAACCAAGCAAGCAGTCATCGCATTACTACTCGGCTTTACCGCTGTAGTGGTTGGCGCTGCCGATGAGAAGGTGGACAAGACCAACGACAAAGCGGCTGCACCGGCCAAAACCTCTGCACTTGCCAAGGCAACTACACACTGGGCCTATCAGCCTGTGCAGGCAGTACAGCCACCCAAAGTAAAAAATGCCAAGTGGGTGCGTACGCCCATCGATGCGTTTGTGCTCGCCAAACTTGAAGAGAAAAATATTGCGCCTTCTGCCGAAGCAGATCGTGCGACTTTCATTCGTCGCGCCACGCTGGATTCACTGGGTTACATCCCAACACCAGATGAAGTGAAAGCTTTCCAGGCCGACAAATCGCCCAATGCCTATGAGAAGCTGGTTGATCGCTTGCTGGCTTCGCCTCACTACGGCGAACGTCAAGCGCGTCGTTGGTTGGATCTGGCTCGTTATGCCGACACTACCGGCTTCCAGAACGACAACATTCGTCAGAATCAATGGCGTTATCGCGATTACGTGATCAATGCGTTCAACAACGACAAACCCTACGATCAATTCATCAAGGAACAGATCGCCGGCGATGAGCTTGCGCCGGACAACAAAGAAGCACTGACCGCCACCGGTTTTCTGACGCAGTATCCCGATAACTACAACTCGCGCGATCTGGTGCAACGCAAGTATCAGATCACGACCGACATCGTCGATACCATTGGCGAAGTGGTGCTGGGTCAGACTGTGGGTTGCGCACGTTGCCACGATCACAAGTTCGACAAGATTTCCGAAAAGGAATACTTCCAACTACAAGCCTTCTTTGCGAACTTCAGCGAAGACAAGGAAATTTCCGCCGACATCGGCCCGCAGGAAAAAGCCTATCGCGCCGCACAGGCGAAGTACGACGAAGCCACCAAGGACATTCGCGCTGAGCAAAAGGCGATCGTCGACAAATATCTGCAGGAGTCGGTGAAGTATCAGAAGGAACGCTACCTCACCGATAGTCGCGAATCGTTGTTCAAGCCCGAGAGCGAATGGAATGCAACCGATCGCTGGGTGAATCATCGCTGGTATAACGTGACGGCCGGCAACGATGCGGCATTCACGGAATATCTCGAACTGGCGGGTTCGGATAAGGCCAACCCAAACTACAAGGAAGAAGTCGGCAAGGACTATGAGCGCTACAAGGCATTGGGTGAGGGGCTGAAGAAGTTCAACAACATCAAGCCGCGTTATGAACTGGGTGGCGACAAGATTATCGCCGCCACCGAACTGGGTCATGCCGATGCACCGAAGTCCTATTTGTTCTTCGGCGGCAATCATGAGCGCCCAGTGGAAGAAGTTCAGCCGGCGTTCCCAGCGGCGATTGTTGGTGCTGGTAATACGGTACCGACCATCGTACCTACCGCAACGTCATCGGGTCGTCGCACAGCATTAGCGAACTGGATTGCCAGTCCCACCAATCCGCTGACAGCACGTGTGTACGTCAACCGCATCTGGAACGAGTACTTCGGTCGCGGCATCGTGCGTACCGTGAGCGACTTCGGCAAAGCAGGCGAACGTCCGATCAATCCAGAGCTGCTTGATTACCTCGCCGACGATTTCGTGAAGCATGGTTGGAGCGTCAAGCACCTGCATCGCGAGATTCTGTTGTCCAGTGTGTATCGTCAGTCATCCGACTATCGCGAAGACGCAGTAAAGGCCGACCCTGAAAATCGTTTGCTGGCAGTGTTCCCGCGCAAGCGCATGGATGCCGAACAGATTCGCGATTCGTTGCTGGTTGCTGCCGGTCAGTTGAACGACAAGGTAGGTGGCCCGAGCGTATTCCCGCCAGTACCGGCGCAATTGAATGCCGGCAATGCATGGCCGGTATCGAAAGATAAGGCCGATTGGAATCGTCGCAGCATTTACGTGTTTACGCGTCGCAGTCTGGCCTATCCGTTGCTGGAAACCTTCGACATGGCTTCGCCACAACAAGCGCATATGAAGCGCGATGTAACGACGACGCCATTGCAAGCACTGACGTTGTACAACAATGACCTGGTGTTCCAATGGTCGCAGGAACTGGCTGGCCGCATTCTTGGCGAAGTCGGCAGCGATGAAGCCAAGCAGGTCGATCGCTTATATCAAGTGTTGTTCGCACGCAGCCCCGACAAGGAAGAAAAGAAAACCCTGCTGGCCTTCCTGAACACACATGAAGACGTGCTCAAGGAAAAAGTGAGCGATGGCAGGCTGACGTTGGCACAACCGATCCTCGCAAAGGACGTGAAGCTCAAGGACGCGAAGTCGCAGGATCCATTGCGTGCCTCGGCGTTGGTTGATCTGGTGCACACCGTCGCCAACTCCAATGACTTCGCCTACCGCTTTTAACGAATTTCCCTCTGTCATTTCGACCGAAGGGAGAAATCATGCAGGTGTCAGTTGTTAAGCACGCTCATGCAAACAAAGATTTCTCACTGCGTTCGAAATGACAACGATCAGCTTTAACGTTCAATCATTCCACAAGAATCAAGGAAACTATCATGAGCATCAAAACAACTCGCCGTCGTCTGCTCACTAATGTCGGCTTAGGTGTCGGTGGTCTCGCACTCACCAGCGTACTGCCCGGGGGCGGCTTGATGACCGCCTCCGCAGCCGACGTGGCTGATCCGTTGGCGCCCAAGCCCACGCACTTCGCTGCCAAAGCCAAGACGGTGATTTGGATTCATATGAATGGCGCGCCCAGCACGCTGGATCTGTACGACTACAAGCCGGATTTGATCAAGCTTGCCGGCAAGGATGTGCCCGAGTCTTTCTTGAAAGGCATCAAGACCAGCACGCAAGGCGGCGTCGGTAAGTTGTATGCATCGAATCGCACTTGGAAGCAGTATGGCGAGAGCGGCGCGTATTTCTCCGACCTGTTGCCGAACCTCGCGCAGCATGCTGACAAGATTAACTTCATCAAGGCCAGCACTACGGTTGGTGCGACTCACGACATCTCGATTCTCAAGCTCAACACTGGTGACTTGAATCCAGGTCGTCCCACCCTCGGTGCATGGGTTGCCTATGCATTGGGCAGCGCCAATCCCGATCTGCCGCCATACGTGGTGTTGTACTCAGGCAAGAAGGAGCCACAAGGTGGTTCGATCAACTGGAGCTCGGGCTTCCTGCCTGCCGTGTATCAGGGCGCGGCGTTCCGTCCCGGTGCTTCGCCCATTTTGAATCTCGATCGTCCAGAAACCGTGGCCGAAGCGCAGCAGCGCGATGGCCTAGATTTGCTCAAGCGTTTGAATGAACATCGCGCAGCGCGTTATCCGAACGACACCGAATTGCGTGCGCGTATCAATTCATATGAATTGGCTTATCGCATGGAAACTTCTGCGCCTGAAGCGGTGGACTTGAGCAAGGAAAGCGCCGCCACCAAGGAATTGTATGGTTTGAACGATGACGCCACCAAGGATTACGGCACCACCTTGCTGCGTGCACGTCGCCTCGTTGAAAAGGGCGTGCGCTTCATTCAAGTCGTCAACGGCAACATCAGCGTCAAGGGTGAAGAAAAATCCTGGGATGCGCATGAAGATCTTGAAGACAATCACGGCGCGAATGCTAAAGCCGTCGATAAGCCTATCGCTGGCTTGCTCGCTGATCTGAAGTCACGTGGTCTGCTGGATTCGACATTGGTGGTATGGACCTCGGAGTTCGGTCGTACCTCGTATGGTCAAAGCGGCAATGGTCGCGATCACAACCCTTGGGGTTATACGCAATGGTTGGCCGGTGGTGGTTCCAACGCAGGCCACACCTATGGTCAGACCGATGAGATCGGTTTGAAGTCAGTGGGCAAGGCGGTCGACACCTATGACTTGCACGCGACTGTGTTAAACCTGATGGGACTGGATCATCTGAAGGTCACGTATCTCAACAATGGCCGTTCCGAACGGCCAACGGTTGTGTATGGCGAAGTGTTCAAGGAATTGATCGCTTAATGCAATTTGCGGGCGAATAGTCGAAAGCCTGCGCCCCTGAGCCCCCACCCTAGCCCTCCCCCGCTTTGCAGGGGAGGGAATTAAGAGAAGAGACAGGCCTCATGTTCCCTCCTCCGCAAAGCGGGGGAGGGTTAGGGTGGGGCACTATCGAGCACCACAACACAACAAATAACGGCCATACACCGGAGTTGAAGTTGATGAGAGTTAACTGGATCGCACTGATCAGTGCGATTGCTATTTTTTCGAGTGGTTTGGCGTTTGCTGCAATCGATCTGAGTGATTTTGACGATGATGTTATGCGCGCAATGGACGACTCATTCAAGGACCTTGAACCGGTGCTAGGTGCGGGCGATGCCACCGCGGCAAAGAACGATATCGATGTGTTGCTCGAAGGCTATCAATGGACCGATGACTACTTCGTCAAAAAGACTGGTGCCGATGATGCAGTGAAGATCGCGCGCGATGGCCGCGCCCTGATTCAACGTGCGCAGGCCGCCATCAACAACAACGATCTCACCGGTGCATCGGCACTCGCTCGCGATACCGCGAAGAACTGCAAAAGTTGTCACGATTTGTACAAGCCGCTGACGAAGTGAAGTTTGTTGGCTTGTGAACAACGATTCCTGTAGGTCGGGCTTTACACCCTACATCTTCGGCATGTCGGGTATGAAACCCGACCTACAACAACTGATTTTCTGAATATAGCGGTCGTTCATGAACGACCCTCTGAATGTTAGGAGGGCGGTTCGCGGACCACCTCTATGGAAGCACATACAAACGAGGAGAAATCGATGAAACGTTTCCTGATAGTGGCGCTATCTTGCGTAGTAGCGGCGCCAGCTTTAGCCGCTCTGCAGGCCGGGGACAAAGCGCCTGAATTCACTACCCAGGCATCGCTGGCCGGAAAGCCGTTTGCATTTTCACTGAAAGATGCAACGAAGAAAGGTCCGGTTGTTGTGTACTTCTATCCTTCCGCATACACCGGCGGCTGCAATTTGCAGGCACATACTTTCGCGGTGAACAAGGGAAAGTTTGATGCGGTTGGTGCAACTATTGTTGGCGTCTCGCTGGATAGCATCGAACGTCTCAACGATTTTTCTGCCGATCCCGAGTATTGCGCCGGAAAAATAGCGGTCGCTTCCGATGCCGATGGCAAGATAGCGAAGTCGTATGACTTGACTATCAGGCCTGCCACTGAGGGTCGAAAAGATACGCGCGGTATCGATATCAACCATGGCTTCGCCGAGCGGACGACTTTCCTGGTGAATAGCGATGGCAAGATCGTGGCTACCATTGGTGGCCTCACGGCTGCTGAGAATGTCGACGCAACATTGCGCGCCGTTGAGCAGCTGCATACAAAACAGCATACAAAACAATAGCTGTCCTGTGTGAGCGAGTGGCAAGGACGCAGTAAGGGCATCAGCCTTAAGGAAGTCGTTATCAATTCCGTTCGTCCTGAGCAGCGCAGCGTGTCGAAGGATTCAAAAAAACAAGGAACGTTTCGACCAGCTCAACGCGAACGAGGAAATTAATCGGACCTTCCCTAAAAAATCCGATGTCGGTAACCGAGTTTCTCCGAATAATGAAACTGTTTGCTAAAGCGCTGCGATCCTCTCCGCAGCGCTTTATTTTTTTGAGCATGGCCAAAGCATCTTATCGATAAGCATGACGATATACAGATCACATCCAAAGACGAGCGATTGGCGGAGTCGATGTGCGCCCATCAACAAATCGTCTGATCAATAACGAACAACCTCTGCAAAAGTTGTTGTGACTGACGCATAGGCTGTTTGATTAACACTATGCGCAGCCCGGTATGTACCGAATCGAGCAAAGATGAGAAACGCGTTTTAAGCGTGTTTTATCGGTAAATGCCTAGTGCTGAGAATCTAACGTCAACTTCTTCATAAGCAACAGCTACAACTGGCATGCTTTCTGCTTAATGACCTCATCGATTGACCGCCATGCATTGAATGGCCATTTCTATTTGTTTCGAATTGATGAGGAAGTAGCGATGTTGAATGTTGGACGACCAGGTTCATTGCAGCCCGTGGCTGCGAAGCACACTAGAAATATCAAGTCACTGGCGAGACTGAGTTCTACTGTTTTGCTCAGCAGTGGTTTGATGCTGTCGGCTTTGCAAGTACATGCGCAAAGCGCCGAATCGGCTGCTGACGGTCAAACGGCAAGCAGTACGGCCGATACCGATCTCGGCAAAGTGGTTGTGCGTGCTCGTAATCGCTTGGAGCCACTCAAGGACGTGCCCTTGTCGATTTCGGTAGTGACGGGCAAAGAGTTGTCGCGTCTGAATGCCACCGACATCAAGGATGTGTTGCAACGTGCCGGCAATGTGCAATGGAATCAGGGTAACCAACGTACCAGCAGTCTCGCCATCCGCGGCATCGGTAAGATCGGCCAAACGGAAGCGCAAGATCCCAGTGTGGGTGTGAATGTTGACGGCGTGAACTATGCGTACAACGCGATTACGTCGAGTTATGACTTTGTCGACATCGACAGTGTTGAAGTGACTCGAGGCCCACAAGGAACTTTGCTTGGCAAAGCCAGCAGCATCGGTGTCATCAGCATCAACACGCGCAAGCCCAGCTTCACCTCGGATGCGGAATATTCGGTGACCTTCGGCCAGCGTGATTATCTGAAGGGGTGGGCTGCCGGCGGCGGTGCTGTCATCGATGACCTGCTTGCATGGCGCGGCACCATCAGCTTCACCAAGGGCGATGGCTATCTGACCAACATTTACAATCGCGACGAGACTTATACCAACAAGCAACGTTTCACCGGTCGTGTGCAGTTCCTGTTGACGCCCACCGAAGACACCAACGTCCGCTTGATTCTGGAAAAGACACCACGTGCGGGTGAAACGACTAATGGTTTGACGATCAGAACACCTACACCGACTACGTTCGCCAACGGCGCAACGAACGCGACCACCAACGAGACTCGCCTCGGGCGGCCATGGTTTACTCAGCAATCCAGTTTCACCGTTAACGACACTTATCTATACGGAGGCGGTGACGGTAAGTCAGTCGACTATGCTACGCAGCGCCCGGTGATCACCGGCAGCAATGGCGTAACTTTGCAGATCGATCAGCATCTGAATGCGGGCGATATCACGTCCATCAGCGCTTACAAGGACTATCACTTCAATGCGGTCAATGACGCTGGCGTGCCGTTCGACGTGCAACGCAATTCCGGCGGCTTTAACAACGACTACAAGCAATGGAGTGAGGAACTGCGCTTCAGCTCCAGGGTCGGCAATCTGGTCGACTATCAAGCAGGTCTGTACTTCCTGCGAATTCTCAATCACGCACGTTATCAGAAGGTATTCGGCAATGATGGCGGCGCCTGGTTCGCCAGCAATACGCAGTACAACACGCTCGCTAACAACCCAGATCCTACGATCAACGCGTCGGGGTTGTACTTGTTGCGGAACTCGCTTGCTGGATTGTCCGTGGCGTTCAACTCGCCAACGGGTCTGCAGGAAATCAAGAACGACAGCAAGGCCGCCTTCATTCAGGCTAACTGGCATGTGACCGATCCGCTGACTGTCACAACCGGTGTACGCCTGACTCGCGAGGAGCGCAACAATACCGGGTCAAGTTTCATTCTCGACAACGGCAGCGGCGCTGAATTGAATCCTGTGGCGATTAACGGCATACCGACGGGCGGATTTAACACAGTTCCCGTCAGAGCGGCCACTGCTACACAGCCCGCTACGACGGTGTTCAACGGATTGATTGGCAATGGCACCGTTAACAACATCGGTTATCTGAACACTACCGATCCAACTCAAATCGCTCTGGCCAATGCAGCCGCGGAGAAGTATTTCGGCGTAGCTACTTACAATCAGTTGACCGGCCCACAGGCCAGTCAGATCGCCGCAGCAAAAGCTATTCGTGCCGGTCAAATCGGTACGCTGTTCAATCCGACAGTAGCTGAGCCGTTCGAGAAGACCTTGCCGGCGTGGGTATTCAGTCCAACGTACAAGATCAATGACAAGCTGAGCGCCTTTGTGACTTGGCAGCATTCGGAGAAAGCTGGCATTGCACAGTTCCTGCAAGCCAACTCCCGGCTCGTAAAGGAAGAGAAAACTAATGACTTTGAGATTGGTTTCAAGTCAGTGCTGTTGAATAAGACACTGACCTTCAACACCACCTTGTACTTGATGAACGTTGCGAACTATCAGCAAAGCCTTACCGTGCTCGACGATGCACAGACGGCAACGACTGGCGTACCGACATTCGTCACGACCACCGGCAACGTACCTAAGGTGCAAGCCAAGGGTGTGGAAATCGATAGCTACTATGCTGGCCTTCCGTACACGACATTGCGCTTGTCGGCAGCCTATAACGACGCACGCTACAAGGATTTCAAGAATGCGCCCCAGCCAGTTGAAAACGGCAACTTGACTGGCAGTGCGGCCTTGTTCGATGCAACCGGTAAAACATTGGCTGGCGCCGCAAAATGGACAGGCAATCTCGGTGTCGATTACCGCGTCCCCGTGTCTGCAAAGTACGAAGTACATGCGGACGCCAATGCAGTGTTCAACAGTCGCTACAACTCTGACGCATCGCTTTCATCGTATGCCTGGGTGGGATCAACCACACTCATCGATGCTTCAGTAGGCGTTGGTCGACGCGATCAAAAGTTCGACGTCAGTGTGCTGGTGAAAAACGCTACGGATACCGAAACGCCGTTGCTCAAAACGTGGAACACCTATACACCTCAATCGCCGCGTTGGTGGTTCCTGCAGTTCACCGGCAAGCTCTAACCCCCTCGTAGACCAACGTTGGAATTGGTCTCGCTTACCGGTTCGGCTGTTATGGTCGAGCCGGTTTTTTTGTTCGTTGGCAGGAAAGATCTTATCTCTGTTCGGAACGCCAATGATGGAAAGAATCTCCGTCAACCAATGTTGCGACGGGTTTAAGTCCACGATTGGTTGTCGGAGCGGGCTCCGACCGCAATAGTTTTTGATTCGTGATCGTAGACCGGTGCTGTCAATTCCGGCACGACGATCGCAAAAAATATAACCGGTTACAAACCGGCCCACGACTGCACTAACACCGCGAGCTTTTTAAAATGGCGTTTCCACTCATTATCATTCGGCGTGTTTCTGTTCATGAATCCTCGTATTTGCCTGGCTCTGCTTCTTTCCGGTCCCTTACTATTTACCTATAAGAAAGCGCTCGCCGATGCAGACGCACTGGATGAAGTCGTGGTCTTCGGTCGCGGCGAAGTGTTGATCGGCAAAGCGACCGCCGCCAGCGAAGGCGCAGTAGGCGGCGATGATTTATTAGTGCGGCCGATGTTGCGGGTGGCCGATCTGCTGGAAGCGGTACCCGGCATGATTGCCGCGCAACACTCCGGCAGCGGCAAGGCCAATCAATATTTTCTGCGTGGCTTCAATCTCGATCACGGCACCGACTTCACGGCATACATCGATGATGTGCCGTGGAATCTGCGTTCGCATGGACATGGGCAAGGCTACCTCGATGTGAATGGATTGATTCCCGAGGTAGTGGAGCGCATCGAGTATCGCAAGGGACCGTATCGCGCCGACAATGGCGACTTTGCGATGGCGGGTTCCGCATTGATGATGACCATCGATTCTTTGCAACAACCATTCGTTGCGATGGAAGGCGGCCAGTATGGTTGGCGACGAGTAGCGGGAGGCGGCAGTGCGGATGTCGGCGCGGGAGCACTGACCGTGCTCGGCCAGTACAAAACATACGATGGCCCGTGGCAATTACCCGAGGATCTGCAACACGAATCGGTATGGGGCAAGTATGTGTTGCCCACTGACTTCGGCGTGTTCAAAGCATCGTTGTCCGGTTATCACGCTACCTGGCGTCCCACCGAGCAATCACCGGAGCGCGTCATCGGCACATCGGTGTGCCCTGATGAATTCTGCTCGCTCGACAAAACCGCACAGGGCGTCACCACCCGCTGGATCGGCGATGCGCAATGGCTGGCCGACGAATGGCGCGCGACCTTGTACACGCAGTACTACGACTGGCGCATGTCATCGAATCCAACCTACGACTATCAGATAGACCAATTCGATCGACGCTGGATAGTCGGTGGCCGCTATGAACGCAAACTGATTCGCAATGAGACCTTCGAGCTGAGCGCCGGCAGCGAACTGCGTTACGACGATGTTGGCAACGTCGGTGTTGATCATGATGTCGATGGCGTGTTCGATAGCAACATCGCACGCAATGATGTGCGTGAAGGTTCACTCGGTGTGTATAGCGAAGCGTTGTGGCGACCCATCGATGTGCTGCGCTTCACTACCGGTGTACGCGGTGATTACTATCGCTTCGATGTTGGCCTGCGTTCCGGCTCCGGCGAGATCGGCGCAGAGAATGTCGGCAAAGGTAGCGACCATGCTGTCTCGCCGAAAGTCGGCGTCGCGTACACACTCAATAAGCACATCGAGTTGTACGGCAACTGGGGACAGGGCGTGCATTCCAACGATGCACGCGGCGTGGTGCGTGCCGACTCCGAGATCAAAGGTCTGGCACTGGGCACTGGCTATGAAGCCGGCGCACGCTTTGAATATGGCGACTTTAAAATCAGCACCGCGTACTGGTGGTTGAATCTTTCCAGTGAACTCATTTTCGTTGGCGACGACAACTCCGTCGAGCCGCGCGGTGCATCGCGTCGTCAAGGCTATGAAGTCGTAGCCTTCTGGCGACCGCAGCCATGGCTGGCCATCGACGCCGTCTACACCGGCAGCACAGCGCACTACGTCGAAGAGACTGACGGTGGCCATGACATCGAAGGCTCAGTGAGCAGCGCCGGTGAGTTCGGAGTCGCGGCAACAAAAGGTGCATGGGAATTCAGCGCACGATTGCGCTATCTCGGTAGTTATCCATTGCTACCCGATAACTCCGAACGCGCCAAAGGCGAAACCATGTTGAATCTGCGTCTGGCTCGAAAATTTACGCACGTCACCTTGTACGGCGAATTGCTCAACGCACTCGATCATGATGGCAAAGATGTCGTTTACTACTACGGAACCAATGTCAGGGGCATTGATGCGACGCCTGATCCCAATGATCTGGATGCAACGCGAGTCGACGGTCGAGTGAGTCGTGCAGAAGAGCCGAGGACGTTGCGAGTGGGGGCGAAGTACGAGTTTTAGGACGTTGATGTCCACGTGTCGTGTAGCTTTAAGGAAGGTCTGATTTATTCTCCGTTCGCGTTGAGCCTGTCGAAACGTTCTTTGATTTGTTGAAGAAATCCTTCGACACGCTGCGCTGCTCATGGCGTACGGATTAATCAGACCTTCCCTAATGTTCTCGAGGTACGGAAATCATAGAGAAATACAGATCAAACTCATGGCGCTCAACATTAGCTCGCGCAAACAGGTACGGCGTTCTTTCTCGCCTTGTTATGTGCGACTTTTCCAGCGATGCGGATGACGAGTTCCATGGATGACTGACAAGACAATGACATCAGTTTGTTCAACGATGAAGTAGATACAGAACGGAAACCGATTCATTACCGCTCGGCGAGCGCTCCGGTACACGATAGAAAAGTTGAGAGGTTCGTCGCCGATGCGATCAAATAGAGATTGGGCGTCATCGAGAAACTCGTGCCCGAGCCCTTCTCGCTGTTCCTCGTACCACGAGCAGCGTCGGTTAGATCCCGATCCGCCTCATCCCTGAGCCGGACAACGCGTTTCATAGCTTTTTGCGTATATCGGCAATTATGTCAGCGGCTGGCCGGCCGGGATTGCGATCGGCCTCGTAGGCATCCAATCGACGATCGAGTTCAGCACGTTGATCAGCGGTAAGTGGAAGGACGCTTTGATCTGCTGCAATGCTATCCCACAGGTCTTCGACAAGTCGGATGCGCTCGTCGATTGGGAGCTTGCGAAGGTCAGAGTTCATGAGTCGAGCATATTCCAAATAGGGGTTCCTTCCAATAGCGAATAACGATTCACATAAAGCGACGCACAAGTACGCAGCTATCGTGCTGTTCGTAGAACTCATGGATAAGTAGCCGCGCGAACTCAAGAACTTGTTCAGCGCTTTCTCTATTCGCATTCTCGAGCTGATCGTCGTCGGGGTGTGCTCCAAGATTCCCGTAGTGACGGACTTCGTCTGCTAGTCCATGAAATCCGTGTTGTGCGGAAGTATTAATCGTATGTGGATAGAAGTACTAGCAGCATGTCCAACGCAGCATTCTGCTGGTCGGATTGATCGCATAAAAGTCGATCAAATGTGTTGCGAAATGATCAAGCCGACGGATCTTTGCTGCGTGTTCGCGACACCGCCATCATGATGCCTAGGCCTAAGATGATCAGGCAGGCGATGGCAATGTACGTCACCGCAATGCCGGCGGCGATCAATGCCCACGCGACACCACTCAATAACACTACCAAGCCAAGCATATATAGTGCGAATGACATGAGAGCCGCTCCAGCGATAATTTGCCGATAGCTTATGCGTAGGTTGAGCGGTGACCTATCGGCTGATTGCCTTACAGCTCGTCAGCTTGATCTCACGGCGTTGCTGCATCCCGATTTTTCAAGCCTCAAGACTTGATACGCAGGTGCTGATCTGGTGGCTGGCAGACGCATTCTAAATTATCGAGAGGGGCGAAGAGGGCAATTCAAACTGCTGCAGTCAGGGTTAAGTAATGGTGTCAGCAATCAGCGTGCTGGAAATAGCCACATTAGTTAGGGCAATCGTCTGGTGTTAGCCGCTACGTTTGAAGAGTGGTTGGGCGACGCACGCGCGTTATCTGAATTGCAATGGATAACCGTCACTGCTGAGATTGCCGCTCGTGCAGGAACATTTGGCGATGGAATGCATGGTGATCCTATTGATAAACTAGTGACGGCAGATACGGCTATTCGCACCTCTGAAGCCGTTCGCACCATTTGGTAAGGCTCTGGGCACCAATAAAGAGATAGCCATGGCATGGTTGAGCGGGCAAACAGGTGGACACCTGATGGCGAAGTTTCTTAGGTCGTGATGATCGCGTCGCGAATGCATCGGCAACTGCACAAGGCAAGACAATCGGTGTTGACCTGGCAACACCTTAGATACCGTTCTACTCGCATAAACACTTGATTCTGCGCAGGTCCACGCATGGCATGACAGTTGCTCATACGTTGCAAGGCGTACCACGCAACCTCTTCAGGAGACTTATGCCATGTCCAGATCGCACTACATGATTCATTCGCCCAGCCGACCGCGCAATGCATGGAGCGTATTTGACATCGCTCATGCCGAACAGCCAGTATCAACGCGGCATGATGCTGCGCAGGATATCCGGCCGCTATGGCAGCGCCTCGACGATGAAGAGGATCGGCAATTGATTCGGCAACGTCGCGTTATGCACGGCTATCGCGCCGCCGGTGTGCTGATCGTAATCGCCACCGCGTTTGCCTGGTTTGTCGGTGGCTGATGCAGTGAGCGCCGCACAGGTCATTTCAATCGGCTTTGCACCTTCATCAAACCAGCCACGGCGCACGCTTCATCGACTTCGCTGCCGCGCGCGCCGCCCACGCCAATGGCGCCAATGATGTCATCGCCAACCTTGATCAAGATGCCGCCTGCACGAGTGTTGAAGCTGCTATTCGCAGCCACGGCGTCGGCCAGTGCTTTATCGGTCTTGATCTGTTCACCCAACTGACTGGTGGGTGTTTTGAAATTCAGTGCCGTGAGCGCCTTGTTAGTGCTCGAGGCAACACCGCGACCGGATGCGCCATCGGTAGCGAGCAACACTTTCTGCACACCACCTGAGTCCACCACAGTTACGCCGATCTTCTGATCGCGCGCAGTGCAGGTCTCGATAGCAACTTGAGCCGCTTCCAGCGCCATATCAAGCGATGGACCACGTGCGGGAGGCACGGGTGGTTGTTGAGTGGCAGGAGGAGTTTGTGCCATGACTTGCGTGCAGATGAATGCCACCAAGCTGACAAAGCCAAATCTGTTCATGGATTCTCCAGAAGAGTGTGTTGATTAACGTACAGCCGATTGACTGAATCTCACCATTCAACTGTAGGTGTTGGTAACAGATCAATAACAGCGAGACGTGAGATAGATATGTAGGAGAGGCCCATGGCCGCGAATTGAATAATCGCGGCCATGGGCCTCTCCTGCAGCAAAGACGATGAGCACTTTTATGAGCATGGTGAACATGCATCCCAACTGCTTCGAATCAATCAAACGATGTGAACAGTTGTTGAGTTCACAACAGCATGTATGCGCGAAACTCAACAATTTCCCGGTAATTATCAGTGGCACGCTAGTTGCTTAATAAGCACAAAGCGCGCGGCAGCATGTTTGTTTATGGATAGGCCAAGGCAACGCAAGCGATAAGCGCGATGGTTTCCATAAATAAATATTGAAGGCGAGTCATGTTTAAGCGAGAAAAAGTTGGGCGAGAGAGTTCTGTTCATGCCGCAGTGCGCAGCGTCATTTATAGCGGTCGGGTCCGTCCAGTGCCGGCGTTATCGTTGGTGGCATTGAGTGTTGCAGCATCCATTGGTTATTCGGCACAAGCATGGTCAGCCGATGCGGCAAAAGAGGATGACGCCGCGCAACTCGGCAAGGTGGTGGTGACGGCACGCAATCGCGAAGAGATTGCGCAGGATGTGCCGATTCCCGTCAATGTGATCGGCGGGCCGACCTTGAATCGCGATAACGTTGTCGCGCTGGAAGATCTGGTCAAGAAGGTTCCAGGCTTGCAGGCAACCACGCCAAACTCGCGCCGCACCGGTATTTCCATTCGCGGTGTCGGTAAGTCTGCCGGCAATGATGCGCTGGAAGCCTCGATGGGTGTGATCGTTGATGGTGTGTTCCTGAGTCATCCCGGCATGACGTATCAGGATTACACCGATCTTGATCGAATCGAAGTGTTGCGTGGCCCACAAGGTACGTTGCTGGGCAAGAACACCACCATTGGTGCGATCAACTACGTCAGCAAAGCGCCCAGCTTTAAACCACAAGCCGATGCCACTGTTTCATTCAGTCAGGACGGTTGGGGCTCGCACGATACCCGCACGGTAAATGCATCGCTTTCAAACGGCATCATTGATGGCTTGCTTGCGTTTCGTCTCTCTGCATTCGCCGACAATCAGGCCGGTGAGATTGAGAACGTCAACACTGAAGGCGGTCGCACCAACGAAAAAAAGCGCAACGGACAGCGATTGCAATTCTTGTTGACACCAACTGAAAATTTCTCAGCCAAGCTAAATTTCGACTATGCAGAAACCAACGAGCGCAGCAACACCAAGCCGGTCATCGCCGTACTAACCAACTATGACGATGCAACGAACTCTCCTCGCGCCTTCGCTGTTGCCGGCACGGTGCAGCAACAGAACACCGGTAAGAACACTTACACCAGTATTTTCGAACGTGCCTATTTCGGTGGCTACAAGCCAATCGTCGGGTCGTGGACGCAGGAAGATTTAAATCAGAATGTGCCGCTGCTGACCCGTAACGAAGGCGGCGCTTTGACACTGGATTGGCAACTGGGCGGCGTGACGCTGACATCCATATCGGCAGTCAGAAAATACACCTTCGATGCGAAGAACGATGCGGATCAAACCAAGTTCGATACCGGCCGCAACGGCACGCGCGTTGATGCAGATCAAAAGTCGCAGGAATTTCGTGTGGCAGGTACGGTAGCTGAGCGTCTCGATTATCAGGCCGGCTTGTATTGGCTGCACAGCTCGAATACGTCCACGGGCCGCAATCTGTATGGCGTGGATTCGGGCGCATACTCAGCGAAGAACGGCGATTACGCAGTGCTATACAACACTGCAGCCGGCAAGCAGTTGTTGCAGGCATCGTTGAATCGAGTGTATGTGACGAACACCATTACCCCCGACACCAAGAGTACCGCTGCGTTCGGACAGGTTAATTGGCATTTCACTGACAAGGGCACGTTGACGCTGGGCATACGCGACACCTATGAAAAGAAAAATAACAGCTCATCGAAACAGGCGACCTTCATCGACGGTAGCCCGCTTGATGATCTGAATGCATTAGGCGCGACACTAGGTGCAACGTCCGCGGAAATTACTTCTGCGAACCGAGTGCGCAATACGGTTATCGGCACCACGTATGGCCGCGTAGAAGGGCAGGAGATTTCCGGCAGCGCTGTCAGTTGGCTGGTCAGCCCCAGCTATAAGATCACTAACGATGATTTGCTGTATCTCTCAGTGTCGTCGGGACAGAAGTCGGGATCGGTGCAATTCACTAACAACGGCAGTCCGGCGAATGTCCGTCCGGAAAAAGTGTTGGACTTCGAATTGGGCATCAAGACCCTGCTGCTACAAAAGCGGTTGATGCTGAACGTCAACCTGTATCAGACGCAGGTTAAGGACTATCAACAGACCACCAGCATTTTCGACCCGACAACCACCGCATCAACCGGCGTGCTGTCCTATCAATCCATTCTGGGCAACATTCCGAAGATCAGGGCTCGCGGTATCGAGCTGGACTCGATCTTCGCAGTGACCAAGAATTTAAATGTCTCGCTCGCTGCCTCTTACAACGATGCGGTCTACACCGATTGGCATACCGCTACTTGCCCGAGTGAGCTTAATGTCCCAAGCAGTACCACGGTGTGTGATAACACCGGCAAGCAAATCGCTGCCGCGCCACGCGTGGTGACAACCGTAAGCGTCGATTACAAGCATTCCGTTGGCGGCAACGCGTTAGGCCATCTGTGGGTCAACAACACGTATCGAACCAAGCAGAACTTCGATAACAACTTGTCGCGCTATGGCATTCAAGCGGCGTATGCGTTAACTGATCTCGGCATCGGTGTGATTGCACCAAACGGAAATTACGAGCTCGATGTCGTTGCCAGAAATGCCTTCAACAAGCAGTACACCACCAGCATCAATGTGCAAACCGACGGCAGCCTCGGCTACGACGGCATCGGTGCGAGCCGCTGGGTCGGCTTGGTTCTGCACGGAAAGTTTCGATAGGGATTTGCGATAGACAAACATCGAATCGATATGGCGAAACGCCCATCGAGGTTTATCGTTTTTTAATAAGTAAGCGTAATTATTGTGGGTTTGCCCGTGAAAAATGGGTGAACTTACAACAGGAGATAGTCATGTCTTTTAGTCCTTTAGCCAGAAAATTTATTGTCGGTGCAGTCGCCGCGCTCAGCGTGATGACGGCGCCGGTGCACGCCAAAACTGTTGAGCTGCTTAACGTTTCGTACGATCCCACGCGTGAATTGTATGAAGACTACAACAAAGCCTTCGCCAGCTACTGGCAGAAAAAAACCGGTGATGTGGTGTCGGTCAAGCAATCACACGGTGGCTCAGGCAAGCAGGCACGTTCTGTCATCGATGGTTTGCAAGCGGATGTCGTGACACTTGGACTCGCGGCCGACATCGATGCATTGGTGACCAACGGCAAGTTGGTGGACGCCAATTGGGCAAGCAAGTTGCCGCAGAACAGCTCGCCATATACATCGACCATTGTGTTCCTAGTGCGCAAAGGAAACCCGAAGGGCATCAAGGATTGGGGCGATCTGATCAAGCCCGGCATCGCCGTAATCACGCCCAATCCGAAAACTTCCGGCGGCGCGCGCTGGAACTATCTCGCTGCATGGGGCTGGGCGTTGAAGCAACCGGGCGGCAACGATGCCAAGGCGCAGGAGTTTGTGCAGAAGCTGTATAAGAATGTGCCGGTGCTGGATAGCGGCGCACGCGCATCGACCACGACATTTGCCCAGCGCGAAATCGGTGATGTATTGCTGGCCTGGGAAAATGAAGCGTATTTGTCGCTGAAAGAATTCGGCGCCGACAAGTTCGACATCGTTGCGCCCAGCGTGAGCGTATTGGCTGAACCACCGGTAGCAGTTGTCGACCGCAATGCGCAGAAGCACGGCACCGCAGTCGTCGCCAAGGCTTATCTTGAGTACTTGTACTCCGATGAAGGTCAGGATATTGCCGGCCGTAATTTCTATCGTCCGCGCAACCAGAAATTTGCGGATAAATACGCCAGTCAGTTTGCCAAGATTCCGAAGCTTGTAACCATTGCTGACTTCGGTGGCTGGACCAAGGCTCAGGCAACACACTTCGCCGATGGCGGCGTGTTCGACAAGATCTATTCGCCGCAATAAGCGTCGCTTCGCGCTCACAGCATTCGCTTGCGTGAATTTCCGCAGAGCAGTTCAAAAATAAAAGGTAGCGATTGGCATGAGCACGGTTGAGTGGTTGCGCCAGGGGTTGATGACGTCGTGCGGCATTGAATATCAGCCTGTCGACGCCGCATCGATAACCACCACGCTCGACTGGATGGAACAAAGTGCCGTCGGTGCCTGCGTGTCGCAAAGCGAAAGCGGCTATTACGTGATGCTGGCGTTTCATGCGATGGGCATGGCGATGATCGTGGGTATCGTGGTGATGCTGGATTTATGGATATTGGGTTTGATGCGCGGCATTAAGCCGCAGGCAACGGCGGGGTTGATTCGCTTCGCCTGGTATGGCCTTGCCATTAATGCGCTGTCTGGACTGGCGTTGTTTTTCTCGGAAGCCAATAAGGCGTTTTATAGCGTTTCGTTTCGCATCAAGATTGCATTGATGTTGCTGGGTGTGGTCAGCACGCTGGTGTTGAATAAAACGGTATTCAAACCGGCATTGACGTCGCCGCAACTGCCGCCGCGTGCCCGTGCGCAGGCGTGGCTATCGATGGCTTTGTGGTTGTCGGTGATTGTGGTGGGCAGATTGATGTCATATCTCACTGCGCCTGCTGCGGGTTGAGCGCGCTGTATTTAATGAATGCCGCTGGAGTGCAGTCAATCGTGGATCTGAATAGCTGGTTGCAAGCTTCCGCGTTATCCAGATTCATGCTGGATTGGAAATGGGCATGGCCGATCGCCGAGATACTGCATTACTGTGCCATGTCGTTCATGGTGGGGGCGGTGTTGCTCATGGATGTGCGCCTGATGGGATTCTTCCGCCGTACCATTTCTTTACATCAAATCCATTCTCTGACTCCGTGGGCATTAGCCGCATTTCTGATCAATGTGCTGACTGGCGTTGCCTTCTTGAGCACTCGCTTGAATGCTTACCTTGACAATGCCGCATTCGAGTTCAAAGTCATCTGCCTGGCGCTTGCCGGCATTAACTTTCTGCTGTTCTGGTTTGTGGTGCGAGCCAGGCTGCTCAGCCTTCCGGATGATGGCGAGACGGATCTGTTTGCCAAGTCAGTAGGCTGTTCATCCATCGTGCTATGGACGCTGGTGTTGTGGGGAGGCCGGATGATTCCAGTGTACGGGCTGGGATAAGCCACGTGCTTAAGTGGGTTGTCCTCCCGGTAACCCATTGGCAATATCTCGCTGGGTTTACGGCTGTCCATCGGGCATGATTGCGCGTGCTGTGTGTCGCCGAGTTTTGTCGATGAATACGCGCGGCGATCACCGGCACGTGATCAGCGTAGTTGGAGGCATGAATGTTCGCTATCGATCCAATCGAATCGCATGTCACCCACACACGTATTCTTAAGCTAGAAGGCGGACGAAATTTTCGCGATCTCGGCGGCTATGCCACTGCAGATGGCCGACGCGTCAAATGGCAGAAGGTATTTCGCTCCGGCAGCATGGCGGGTTTGACGCAAGCCGGTTGGGATTCGGTGATGCAGCATGGCATTCGTGCCGTGTGCGATTTGCGTACGACACATGAACGTGATCTCGAGCCGTTCGCGTGGCAAGACTCGCCGGCGTTGCAGTATTTCGCATGCGACTATGCCAGCAGCTTCGCGGAGTTGCGCAAAGTGATGGCGCAAAGTTTGTCGGGAGCGGCGGCGCGTGACGCCATGATGCATGGTTATCGCGAATTGCCGTTTGAACAGGCACGCGCTTACAAGCAGATATTTACGCATCTTGCTGCGGGTGAGGTGCCATTGATTTTCAATTGCTCGGCAGGCAAGGATCGCGCCGGCACCGCGGCAGCATTGGTGCTGGCAGCACTGGGCGTGGATCGCGATACCGTCATTCAGGATTTTGTACTCACCAATGAAGCAGTCGACCTGCACAAAGAATTGGCGCCGATAATGGGTCGTCTGATGAGTCGTCGTTCCACGTCGCCACGATCGCCGGAAGTCCTGACAGCCATTCTGCAAGCCGATCCGGACTATATTGTCACCGCGCTGGATTCCATCGATGCACGACATGGTTCCATCGAAGCGTATCTGCATGAAGTGCTGGGCATCGATGCTATCAGCCTCGAATCCATCAAGCGCCATTTGCTTGAGTGATGAGTCTGAGCATCGCCTCATCAAACGGGCGATGGACAACGTTTCGATATCTACAATCAGTTCTGGCAGACATCGGTCGGGTGTGGTTTTGTGAACCACGTCACAGCAAGGGACAGCGTCCATGCTGCGGAGTATGGGGGCATGAATGGTTGACGTCCTAAATGCATGATTATCGCTTTATGAACAAAGACTATTTCGCAGCAGATTGGCGCTGCTGAAGAAGTAACGTTCAGGCTCTCACACTACCTCGATACGCAGAGATGACGCAGTTCAATATCATTCTGATCGAAGACGATGCAACCGATGCGATGCTGATTCAACGTGCGCTGGAACGTGGCGGAGTGGCTGCAGATTTCTCAGTAGCGCAATCACGTCAGGAGTATGTGCAAGCTCTCGACAGACCCAACCTTGACCTGATCATCTCCGACAGTTCGGTGCCCAGTCTTCCGCCGATGGATGCGCTCTCGTTGGCAGGCGCGCAACATCCAGAAGCGTCGTTCATTGTGTTGTCCGGCGTGATCAATCACCGTATGGCGCAAAGCATTCGTGAAGCCGGTGCGTTGGCCTGCCTGGAAAAAAACGATTTATCCAAGCTGGTGCCCATCGTGCATCGCACATTGGAGCGCAAGATATTGCCGCAGCTATCGCCGCAGGAACTCAAGTCCAGCGGCCACCAACTGGTCAGTGAAAAATTTGCCGCGCAACGCTTGGTGCAGGCGGTAAAGGATCTGTCAGCGGCGCGCGATGTGCCGACCATTCAAGCTATTGTGCGTCGGGCTGCGCGTGAATTGAACGGCGCCGATGGCGCTACCTTTGTATTGCGCGACAAAGAGCAATGCTATTACGCCGATGAAGATGCCATCGCCCCATTGTGGAAAGGCCAGCGTTTTCCGCTAACCGCCTGCATCAGTGGTTGGGCCATGCTCAATCGACGACCCGCCGTGGTGCCGGACATCGAGAAGGATGACCGCATTCCGCTCGATGCATACCTGCCCACGTTTGTGCGCAGTCTGGTGATGGTGCCGATTCGCACCGAAACGCCTATTGGCGCCATCGGTAACTACTGGGCAACACATCATCAAGCGACGCCGGGCGAGGTCGCTGCCATACAGGCGCTGGCCGACGCCACTTCCATCGCGTTGGAAAACGTGCAGATTCATCAGGAACTCGAACAGCGTGTGGCGGCACGCACTGCTGAACTGAAGGATCTCAACGCGGCGTTGGAGGAATTCAGTTATTTCGTGTCGCACGATCTGCGCGCGCCACTGCGTCATATTCATGCCTTCAGCGACATTCTCAAGGAAGAAACCGAAGGCACCTTATCGCTGGAAGCAAACGGCGCGCTGAACCTCATCAAGACTGCAGCCAACAACATGGGCGCATTACTGGATGGGTTGTTGACGCTGGCCAAGTCCGGCAAGCAATCGCTAGTAACGACCACAATCGATATGAACGCGCTGGTGGCGGAGGTGGTGCAGCAGATTGATGCCTCCATCACTCATTCGGCAACAATTAAGATAGGCAATCTGCCCGCAGCGAATGGTGACAAGGTACTGCTGCAACAAGTGTGGTTGAACCTGATTGGCAATGCGGTCAAGTACAGCAGCGGTGTTGGCATTTCGCAGGTCGAAATAGGCTGCACCGGCAATTGCTACTTCGTACGTGACAATGGCGTTGGTTTCGACATGAGCGATGCAGCGCAATTGTTCACCGCTTTCAGACGTCTGGAATCCGGGCGTGGCTTCAGCGGCAGCGGCGTGGGCCTGGCCATTGTGCACAGAATCATCAGTCGTCATGGCGGACGGATCTGGGCGCAGTCCGCTCGCGGTCAAGGCGCGACCTTCTTTTTTACCTTGCCGGATCAGGAAAAGAATAAGGCTTAGGTGGAAGGGCAATAAACCGCTAATCCGTCATCCCCGCGCAGGCGGGGATCCAGGTATTTTGAGTCGCTTCGCGACACTTGATTGACTGGATTCCCACTTGCGTGGGAATGACGAGTGTTTTATACGAACGCTAGCCAGCGTTGCAGTAAATCAGAGCGTGCTTGCAATAGACCCGCGCCTTCTTCAAAGCGTGTCGCGCACCTGTGCCACGATCTCATACGAACGCAAACGCGCCGCGTGATCGAAGATGCCGGAAGTGACGATCACTTCATCCGCAGCAGTCCGCGTAATAAAGCTCTTTAATTCTTGCCGCACCGTGTCGGCAGAACCAATGGCCGAACACGACAACACATCATCAAGAATGGCCTGATCCTGCGGTGACAGGTGCTCAGCATAATTTGCGAGCGGTGGTGGCAACTGACCGGGACGACCACTGCGTAAATTCACGAAGGCCTGTTGCATCGATGTCGCCAGCAATCGCGCCTGCGCATCGGTGTCGGCGGCAAACACATTAAATGCCAGCATCGCATAGGGTTTATCGAGTTGCGATGATGGTCGAAAGTTGGCGCGATAAATTTGCAGGGCATGATGCATCTGTGCCGGCGCAAAGTGTGATGCGAATGCAAACGGCAAACCCAGCGCAGCAGCAACCTGCGCACCGAACAAGCTTGATCCCAGAATCCATATTGGCACGTGCAACCCCACGCCCGGCACGGCATGAATACGTTGACCGGGTTGAGCATCCTGGAAGTACGTGAGCAGTTCCATTACGTCTTGCGGAAATTCATCGGGGTTTGAGTTGAGGGTGCGTCGCAACGCACGCGCCGTAAGTTGATCGGTGCCCGGCGCGCGTCCCAATCCGAGATCGATGCGTTGCGGGTACAACGATGCCAGCGTGCCGAATTGTTCGGCGACGACCAACGGCGAATGATTGGGCAGCATGATGCCGCCGGCGCCGACGCGAATAGTGCTGGTGCCTTGTGCCACATAGCCGAGCACCACGGCGGTAGCCGCGCTGGCAATGCCGGGCATGTTGTGATGTTCAGCCAGCCAGTAACGACGATAGCCCCAGCGCTCGGTGTGCTGAGCGAGATCCAGCGTATTGCGGAATGACTGACGCGCGTCGGAGCCCTGGGTGATCGGCGCGAGATCGAGTACGGAAAGCGGAATCATGGTGTCACTTCCAAAGCGTGTTCGGTCCCGCTGACGGGCACGCGGGGGAGATTGGATTAATAAGGGCGTAAGGCATTGGATCAAGGTGCATCTTCGCTTCAGCCTGACATAACCGAGACGCTAATGATGTTCACAGCTGGGCGGTGGCTAGCACTTCGTCACACAGCACTGATGTCGATGCAAATAATGCGTCAATTTTGCCGCACCTGTGCCGCTACACAGTGCATGCCGGTGGTCGGCCGCGACCGCCAGTAGGGGTCGTGAGATGGGCAGGGTGCCTGAAGCCGCGCGTAGTCGCGGCGGCAATGTGCAGCAATTGTGCTGTGCCTCATACCAAGTTGCCCGTCATGCGGCCTAACCGTTGGAAAATCGAGTCGATGCAAGCTCAATACGATTCAATGGTGGTGATCCTGTCCTACGTAGTGGCAGTGATCGCTTCCTATTCAGCGCTCGATATGGCTGCACGCGTGGCCGCAGTCCGCGAAACCGCCTCCGCCAATTACTGGCTCATTGGCGGCGCTGCGGTGATGGGTTGCGGTATCTGGTCCATGCATTTTGTGGGCATGCTCGCCTTCAGCTTGCCCATTCCCTTGCCGTACGACATTCCCATTACGCTGCTGTCGCTGGGCTTCGGCATGTTGGCCTCATACGTCGCATTGCGCACGATCAGTCACGGCACGATGACCAGCAAGCGATTGCTCACCGCCAGTCTTGCGATGGGCACGGGCATCGCGTTGATGCACTACACCGGTATGGCTGCACTGATGGTGGCGCCGAGGCCGCACTACAAACCGGCGTTGTTTACCCTATCGGTTCTGATCGCCGTGGGCGCATCCGCTGCGGCAATGTGGATTGCCTTTCAGTTGAAATCCACCGCGACCGCCTTCGCATTCTGGAAACGCATGGGCAGCGCACTGGTCATGGGCGTAGCGATCTGGGGCATGCACTTCACGGCGATGGCGGCGGCAGAGTTTGCTGACAACTCCTATTGCATCGGCAGTCCAGGCACGGTCAGTCATCGCTGGCTGGCATTCATGGTCGGAGTGGGCACGTTTTTGTTGCTCACCACCAGTTTGATCGTGTCGATATTCGATGCGCGGCTCGGCGAACGCAACGCCATCCTGAAAGCCATACGCGTGACGAACAAGCAGTTGGAGGAACGCATCGAAGAACGCACGCGTGATCTCAACGAAAGCAATAGGCGACTGGCGGCGCGCAACGAGCAGCTGCAAGAAGCTACGCGACACGCCACTGAAATGGCCGATGCGGCACTGGTCGCGAATCAGGCCAAGAGCGCCTTTCTCGCCAACATGAGTCATGAGATTCGCACGCCCATGAACGGCATCATCGGCATGACCGATCTGCTGCTCGATGCCGATTTACCCCAACCGCAACGCCGCTATGCAGAAGTAGTGCGCAATAGCGCCCGCGCGTTGCTCACCATCATCAACGATATTCTCGATTACTCCAAGATTGAAGCGGGCAAGCTCGAACTCGAAGTGGCTGACTTCAATATCAGCGAATTGATGGCTGAAGTCGCGCGCTTGATCGCCATTCAGGCGCACGCCAAGCATCTGGAGCTGGTGTTGCAGATCGATCCAGCCGTACCGGCCATGTTGAGTGGCGACCCAGGCCGCTTGCGACAGGTGCTCATCAACCTGTGCGGCAATGCGGTGAAATTTACGCAACATGGCGAGGTGGAAATTACCGTGCGCATCGATCATCGCGACGCCGATCGGGCCATGTTGCGTTTTGAAGTTCGCGATACCGGCATTGGCATTGCATCCACGGCTGCGCCGACCTTGTTCGAATCATTCTCGCAAGCCGATACCTCAACCACACGCCGCTTCGGCGGCACTGGTTTGGGGTTATCGATCGTCAAGCGTCTTGCCAAGTTGATGCACGGCGATGTGGGCTTTGAATCGAGTGAGGGTCAAGGCTCGACGTTCTGGTTCACTGCACGCTTCGGTGTGCCCGAGTGTAATGACATCGTTAAGCCGGCGTTGCCATCGCTGGCAGGCAAACGCGTCCTCGTCGTTGATGACAATGCTGCTGCCCGCAAGGCATTGGCCACACAGTTACAGTTATTGCACATCGATGCAGTGTGCGTGGCCGATGCAGAAGCGGCATGCATCACGATGAGCGACGCGCAGCGACAAGGCATACCATTCGCAGTGGTGTTGATCGATCAAAGCATGCCCCAACACGCAGCTTACTCACTCGCCGCAAAAATCAACGCGGATCCATCGTTGCATACGGTGCGCGCTGTATTGATGACCACCTCCGAGCACGTATTGGACAGCAGCGAGCTAACGCTGGCGGGATTCGTCACCAACCTGGCAAAACCCATCGTCCAGCAGGACTTGAGCGATGTGCTGAATGCAGTGGTCACCGACGCATTGCAAACCAACGCGTCATCGCAAGAGGCATCACCAGTGTGGCCACAACGATCGCCAACGCCGACTGACAATCAAGCAACATCGCAAGACAAAGCGCGCTGGCTGATCCTGCTTGCAGAAGACAACGCGGTGAATGAACTGGTTGCAACGCGTACATTGAAAAAGCTGGGCTATAGAGTGGACGTGGCTCGTGACGGCGGGCAAGCACTGCAAGCGTGGGAGTCCGGTCGCTACGATCTGATATTGATGGATTGCCAGATGCCGGTGACGGATGGTTACGCCGCAGCGCGCGAAATTCGTCGTCGTGAAAATTCAACGCAACACATTCCCATCATCGCCCTCACTGCTCATGCCATGAAAGGCGACGATGAAAAATGCAAGCAAGCCGGCATGGACGATCATTTAACGAAGCCGATCGATCGCAATCTGTTGCAAGCTTGTCTTGAGCGCTATTTACAAGCTCCGCCTGTGCTGCGCGTACGACAGGAGGGTTGAGTGCGTGTTGGGATGAGCTTGGACGCTTGTTCTGACCCGAAGTAGGCAACTGATTGCAGTGAAAACTAATGCTGAGCATCCTGGCGCTTTCGGCCCACAGCTGCTGATGACAGGTAGGTTTCAATTTTCCACATAGCGGCCGGATGAATGACTGCTTTATGTTAGAGGCGCGAGCCGGTTCCTCCATCACCCACTAATACAGATCGTTACGATCTCAGCGTTGATGGTAAAACACAGGCACCCACTGACTCCTTTCTTTGACTGCTAGCCGTTCTTAATGGTTTAGACATTAGGCGTACCGCTTCCACATTTATCTTGAGAATAGAATCCAATGTGCCAGTTCAAGATGGTGTGGGTTTCTCCGATGCGGCAAGTTCTCTGCTACAACATGCAACATTTAAACCGGCAACTCTAAATGGACAGTTCGTACCGCGCCGCTACAAATTGCGTGTCGCATTCGGTATTGGTGGCGGACGTGAGCAGGGATTCTGGGACAAGAAGGTTTTAAGTCGTCGCAATGATAGGGCACATTCAGGAGATGCTGCTTCGGAATGTATGTTGGCTCTGCGTATAAGCGGACTCCCCAGAGTTTAAAACCACCCTTCTGATTAGGGTGAAGCAACCGCTGCCTCTCGTAAGCGTAATGAAATGAGGCATGAGCATTGACGCTCGTCCTATCGCCTGATGCGCGGTGGTCAGGCAATGGAATGGACGTCGCTGTTCTACGTGTTGTTTTCCCAGAATTCAAAACTTCCACATAGTGCATAGCTGATGAAATTTTCCATGGCAGCGAGGAAGGCAGTCTGTGCATCAGGAATATCATTAGCAGCGTCTGTCAATGGAGTCGAAGACGGGAATCGATCACTTAACAAGGCGGTGAGGTGTGGGGAAGAGCGTGCCTCAAGTAGCGCGCTGGCCCAGCTATGAGCATCTGCTGCATCAACCAGTTTGCTATCAAGGCGATCGCCGGACAAATAGTCGTGACGTGTCGGGTGCTCAGGCATTAGTGTTAGTGTGCCGGGCATGTAGCTGGTGCCCAGTGATTTCCAGCCAAAGGTATTTCCCAACTCGATCAAGAGATTCCAATCAGCCGTGGCGCAGAAAAATTCATCTCTGCCTGCCTCTGCGCCAGGCCTGCTCATCAAGATATCATGACTCATACTTACTCCCGTTACGCCGATTAGCAAACTCCGGGAATAGTGCATCCTCGCTTGTCGCAAGCATTGACAATTCACATCACCCTGCTGAATCAGCAGGGAAAATAGGGCCCATAACTTTTCTTCAGTCATTACAGCTGAGCGATGCGTCAGCTGCGAGACACGTCACCCGGTGACTTCGCGACCCAGTCTCGGAATTGATGAGATGAATCGTTGCACAGCAACAGCCCTATCGAGATTCGGTAACCGCTGACCATCGGTTTTTCGGGTGATGCGCAAATCTATTCTCTGGCATTGTGCATCGTGAAGCGCACCCTATCTGTGCGCCACCGAACAAATGGCAATTGCTGCTATGTACTTCAACATACATAAGCTTCTGTTGCCAAGGTCTACACTCCAGATCTCGTGGACAATTGATAGCTGTATCAGCGGTTCGTTTTTCTCTAGGCACAACTAATGTCAGTTACTCAAAGCAGTCTGCAAAATCATTTGCTGGCGGCACTGCCGGCAAGCGATTTCCTGCGTATCCAGCCCCATTTGCGGTTAGTACCGATGATGTTAGGCGATGTGCTGTACGAATCGGGTAGTCGCCTGCGTAATGTCTACTTTCCGACTACTGCAATCGTGTCACTGCTCTACACGCTGGTCGATGGCGCATCAGCTGAGATTGCAGTGGTCGGGAATGAGGGCATCATTGGTGTGTCGTTATTCATGGGTGGCGAAACCACTACCAATCGGGCAGTCGTGCAAAGCGCCGGCCATGCCTATCGACTTGCAAGTCCGCTATTGAAAGGTGAGTTCACCCGCGGCGGCGCCATGCAACATCTGTTACTGCGGTATACCCAGGCGCTCATTACGCAAATGGCCCAAACCGCAGTGTGTAATCGGCATCATTCGGTAGATCAGCAATTATGCCGTTGGCTGTTGTTAAGTCTGGATCGACTCGCGTCCAGTGAGCTGGTCATGACTCAGGAGTTGATCGCCAATATGCTGGGCGTGCGCCGCGAGGGGGTAACCGAAGCGGCGGGGAAACTACAGCAAGCGGGTCTCATTAACTACAGCCGCGGTCACATCAAGGTCCTTGACCGCGCTGGTGTGGAGGCACGCAGCTGTGAGTGTTACGCGGTCGTCAAAGTTGAAAGTGATCGTCTGCTACCGCGTCGCACTGCTCATTGAATACAACCTTGCATATGTGCGTCGCCACACCGAAGGCCACGCTCAGCGTTTGCTTGAATAGCGGCTCCATACCTTTCCATGTAGAGGGTAACGAAGTGCTGGAAGTTGTATCGCAGCAGGGCTGGATGGATGAGGTGCTCGCCCCACAAACCATCGCGTCGCCGGAGCAGAGCAGCGATCGCGGCCTAATGATAGAAGTGTTTATCAATCTGCTGAACAACGTCACAAAGTTCTCACGCAGTGCGAGCCCTACTGTCATCACTATTAGTCCCGTGGTTGCTCTTACGAATGAACCGAGCGGTCGACCCTGACATGCGCGAACTCATTCGCGACGTTGTTGCCAAAGCGATGCATGCCACACTAAGTAGCGAGTTTTTAGATTGCTGGTGATGCTCTTAACCCGTCTGCAACAACATATCGAGCGGTGGGCTAAAAATCGATGCGGCCGTCGACTGCTTTTCGATCATCTGAGGATCCTCGCGGTATCGGGCTACTAGCAACTCAGATAACTCATCGGCATGATGTTCCTTGATGGCGATCATATCTTCCATCATGTGCCGCGTCGTGCTATCGAAGTCACCGAGCGAAGCAATCAAGCCGTGATAGCTACCAATTGCGATATCTGCAGCAATCAAATCATCGCGCACCATACTAGCCAGAGAATAACCAGTCTCGCTGGTTCGCGTTATTCGCGGCATAGAAAAGTCCGGCATGCCCCCCAATTGTAGAATGCGTTCCGCGAGTAGATCGGCATGGTGTAATTCTGCATTGGCTTGTGACAGAAATTTCGTGGCTGCGATAGACAAATGTATTGCTCGAGCCAGGAAGTAATGACTGCGATAGCAAAGCGAGGTCGCTAATTTCTCGGCTAGCACAACGTTAAGCAACTTGATCACCGCTTCGCTTGCCGCGGTATGACGCAAAACGCCAGCATCCAAGACAAGATTCTGACGAAGCATCGGCAAACGCACTAAGCATACCTCCACATTGAGTGATTGACTGCTCATGACGATGTTTCCTCTGATCGAATTGAAAGGCGGATGTACATCAGCAGCGGCGCGGATAGGTGGCGCATGAGACTAATAGAGCGTCGGAACATCGTGATCAACACGCGACATTCCAAGTCAATATCGTGAGCAGTGATTGTAGGAGAAACTGAGTTTCTCGTATGTTCGATAACGAACTTACAGCCTCAATCTACCGAACAGTCTTGTGGCTGAATGCCGACGTGGCTATGCGGCAGTGCTAGGACAGTAAGGCTCACATAAACAATTTGGCGTTGAGGCAAATATATTTCCGGCATACCAACTTATACCGGAAGCCGTGTAACTGGATAGGATGTACGGCAGCGCACAGATAAGTAACCACATTTGTCCATTATGACGTCGGCGAGTAGCTGCAACAGATAGCACTGCCGACTCTTCTTAGGCCGCGAGTTTGATCTCCGCTGACGAGAGGCCCAATCAGTCAAGTGTGAGGTTCCATGCCGGCGCTCAAGCAACCCATAGCGAAAAACCGACTCTTAGCCGCGTTGTCGCCCTCTGCAGTAAAGGCTTGTGAACTCGTCGAGCTCAACTTTTCGGATGTGCTGTGTGAGTCAGGCGAGCGGATCAAGCATGTCTACTTTCCGGTCAGCAGTTTCATTTCAATGATCACTGGAGTAGATAGCGACGAGTCATTGGAAGTTGGCATTATCGGCGCGGAAGGGATGTGCGGCGCGTCCCTGGTTTTGGGTATTAATATCGCTCCCTACCAAGCGCTGGTGCAAGGGCCGGGCGTCGCGCTACGCATGGGTACGGCTGCATTCGCGCGTCACCTCAACAGTAATGCGCGCTTCCAACAGGATCTGAAACGCTATGTCTATGTAGTCATGCGTCAACTTGCACAAACCGCTGCGTGTAGTCACTTCCACGATACGTCCCAGCGTCTAGCGCGCTGGTTACTGATGACTCGCGACCGCGCGCAGGTCGATCAATTTCAACTTACACATGAACTGCTCGCATACATGCTTGGTGTGCGCCGCGTCGGTGTCACCGAAGCCGCTGGGGCCTTGCATAAGCTCGGCTTAATCGACTACCGACGTGGCCGCATCGCTATTCTCGATGTCAATGGGCTTGAAGCTTCTGCCTGTGCTTGTTACGGTCAGGATAATATTCTCTACGACAGTATCATGGGAAAAACACGATTGGCACGCGCGACCGTGCAGTGAGTGCGCGTAGCTTTCCGTCGCTTTCGTTTGACTTGCCTTTGTATTCACGCAGCGGTATTGCAACGTGCAGGAGTTCGCGGTGGGTACGTTGGTTGTAGCGCTTGAGTAGTGGTTTGAAGCAAGCGAAAGCTGTGCGCATGCTGCGACAATGGCAGAACTAATGAGCTGTTCTCTGCCGGCACATCTTCGCGATGGCCTTGCATACGTGCTCACTCCTTATTTTTTAGTATATGAACGACCACCGTCTGGTGTCGGACAGGAAATCTGTAGCCATGACTATTGCAACAAGCCATCCATTGTCTCCTCAGTTGCTGGCGAAGCTGGATGCATACTGGCGTGCAGCAAACTACCTGTCGGTTGGACAGATCTATCTCTGGGACAACCCACTGCTCAAACAACCGTTACGGCTTGAGCACGTCAAGCCCATGCTACTGGGGCACTGGGGCACCACGCCTGGACAGAATTTCATCTACGTACATCTGAATCGAATCATCAAGCAATATGATCTCGACATGATCTATGTTTCAGGACCAGGACATGGTGGCCCTGCACTGGTAGGCAACACCTATCTTGAAGGCACCTACAGCGAGGTCTATCCGCATATCACTCAGGATGAGGCGGGCCTTAGAAAGTTATTTACGCAGTTTTCATTTCCCGGTGGCATTCCCAGCCATGTATCACCGGAGTGTCCGGGTTCCATTCATGAGGGTGGCGAGCTCGGTTACTCGCTTAGCCATTCATTTGGCGCGGCGTTCGACAATCCAGAACTCATTGTCGCCTGCGTCGTAGGCGATGGCGAAGCTGAAACCGGACCGTTAGCTACTGCATGGCATGCCAATAAATTCCTTGATCCAGTCGCTGACGGCGTTGTGTTACCGATTCTGCATTTGAACGGTTATAAGATTGCGAATCCTACCCTGCTTGCGCGTATCAGTCGTGAAGAACTGGAACAATTGCTGCGTGGTTACGGCTGGACACCATATATTGTCGAAGGTCACGATCCAGCGTTAATGCACGAGGCAATGGCAGCCGCGCTCGATACTGTCATTACACAGATTAAAAACATCCAGCACGATGCGCGTATCAACAAGAATATTGCGCGTCCGCATTGGCCCATGATTGTGCTCAACTCTCCCAAAGGTTGGACCGGCCCTAAAGTCGTAGATGGTGTGCAGATCGAAGGCACGTTTCGTTCGCATCAGGTGCCGCTGTCCAATCCCGCGGCGCATCCAGAACATCTCAAACTGCTGGAAGACTGGCTGCAGAGCTATCGACCACAGGAGTTGTTCGACGAGCACGGGAGATTGTTGCCGGAGTTGGCGGCGCTTGCGCCACAGGGCAAGCGGCGTATGGGTGCTAATCCACACGCTAATGGTGGCTTGTTATTACGCGATCTAAACATGCCGGACTTTCGGAACTATGCAGTTGGAGTGAGCTCTCCCGGCGTGCCCGGCATTGGCGACACCCATGTGTTCGGAAAGTTTTTACGCGATGTGATCAAGCTTAATAGTGAACAGCACAACTTTCGTCTGTTCGGACCCGATGAGACCCTGTCCAATGGTCTGGAAGCCGTGTTTGAAGTCACCAATCGCCAATGGCAGGCCACCACAGCAGTCAACGATGAATTTCTCGCGCACACCGGCCGTGTGGTCGAGATGCTGAGTGAGCATCAGTGCGAAGGCTGGCTCGAAGGTTATCTGCTGACCGGCCGACACGGGCTGTTCAATTGCTATGAAGCCTTCATTCACATCGTGGATTCCATGTTCAACCAACATGCCAAATGGCTAAAGGTCGCCTCGCATCTGCCGTGGCGACGCAAGATTGCTTCATTGAATTATCTGCTGGCCTCGCATGTATGGCGACAGGATCACAACGGCTTCACGCATCAGGACCCAGGGTTCATCGATCACGTGGTGAACAAGAAGGCCGAAATTGTGCGCGTGTACTTTCCACCCGATGCCAATTGCCTGCTGTCAGTGATGGATCATTGTCTGCGCAGTCGCCATTACGTCAACGTTGTGGTGGCAGGAAAACATCCGTCACCGCACTGGTTGACCATCGATGCGGCTATCGAGCATTGCACTACCGGCATCGGCATCTGGCAATGGGCCAGCAACGATCAAGGCTATGCACCTGATGTCGTGATGGCCTGTTGCGGCGATGTGCCTACGCTGGAGACACTCGCTGCCGTGTCGATTCTGCGCGAACATCTGCCCGATTTGAAAATCCGCGTCGTCAATGTGGTCGACTTGATGAAACTGCAACCGGCCAGCGAGCACTCGCACGGATTGAGCGATCTCGAATTTGATACGCTGTTTACCAATGACAAGCCGGTGGTCTTTGCCTTCCATGCCTATCCGTCGCTAATTCATAAACTGACCTATCGCCGTGTCAATCATCACAACATTCATGTTCGTGGCTACAAGGAAGAGGGCACGATCACGACGCCGTTCGATATGACGGTGCTCAATGACCTGGATCGTTTTCATCTGGCAATTGATGCGATTAATCGCCTGCCGCAAACTGGCGACGACGGCTTGCGTCTGAAGCAACAGCTCTTGGAGAAGTTGCTCGCGCACCGGCACTACATCAATACACAGGGACAGGACATGCCGGAGATTCGCAACTGGCGGTGGTCATGAAGCGGCGCTGTGTATGAATCATTTGCCCACGCCCGCGCTATCGACGGCGCATAGCAAGCATCTGGACAAATCGATTCACGTCGCGCCGATTGTGGAAGAAGTGGCGCGAATGGATAGCAGCGATGTACTTGTGCGGCTCAAGACCTGCGCAGCGGGATTAAGCGAAGCAGAGGCGATCCGGCGCAATGCCGAAGTCGGTCCGAACGTCGTAGCAGACAACGCTCAGCGTGGCTGGCTGTGGCGGCTGCTGACCGCAGCTCGCAATCCATTGGTGATCTTGCTCATCGTACTGGCGAGCATTTCGTTTGCTACAGGCGATGCCAATGCCGGTATTGTCATGACGTTGATGGTGATTTTGGGGGTATTGTTGCGCTTCATTCAGGAGACGCGCGCCGATGCGGCAGCGGAAAAACTCAAGGCGATGATCAATGTAACAGCCACCGTAATACGCGAAGGAAAACCAGCTGAGATTCCCCTGCGGCAGCTGGTGCCCGGCGATGTGGTGACGTTGTGTGCCGGAGACATGATTCCCGCCGATGTCAGGCTTATTGCAGCCAATGATTTGTTCATCACGCAGGCATCGTTGACGGGAGAGTCGTTGCCAGTGGAGAAATACGCGGCAGCGGAAAGTCGTCCCGATATCGCGCCGCTGGAGTTTGCCAGCATCTGTTTTCTTGGCACCAGCGTCGAGAGTGGCGCGGCCACTGCCGTGATTCTGGTGACTGGTGGCCAGACTTACTTTGGCAGTATGGCGCGTAGCATGGTCGGCACAATGGCGCCCACCAGCTTTGACAAGGGCGTGCAGGCATTCACCTGGCTGATGATCCGTTTCATGATGGTGATGGTGCCGCTGGTATTCGTGATCAATGGCTTCACCAAGCATAACTGGCATGAAGCATTCTTTTTCTCGATCGCAGTGGCGGTGGGTCTGACACCTGAAATGCTGCCGATGATTGTCTCGGTGTGTCTGTCGAAGGGCGCTTTGGCGATGTCCGGGAAAAAGGTCATCGTCAAACAGCTCAATGCGATTCAGAACCTGGGCGCAATGGATGTGCTGTGCACCGACAAAACCGGCACGCTGACCATGGACCGGGTGATTCTGGAACGGCATTGCGATGTGCTACAGAAGGAAAGTCAATCGGTGCTACTCGATGCGTTTCTGATTGCGCATTTCCAGACTGGATTGAAGAACCTGCTGGATCGCGCGGTGCTTGATCATCCCGAAGCGCGGGCAATGCCGGTCGACGGCTATCGCAAAGTCGACGAGATTCCGTTCGATTTCACGCGGCGAATGATGTCGGTGCTGGTAGCGCGTCCGGAGAAGGATCATCAACTACTCACCAAGGGCGCACCTGAAGCGATATTTCCGTGCTGCAAGTTCTATGAACTGGATGGCAAGGTATTACCACTGGAGCCTCAACGCGCTGCCGAACTGATCAGTCATTATGAAGACCTCAACGCCGAAGGATTCCGTGTGCTCGCCGTTGCACACAAGCAACTGGAAACACGCGCGTTGATTTCCAAAGCCGATGAATGCGAACTAATTCTCAAGGGCTATATCGCGTTCCTGGATCCGCCGAAGGATTCTGCCGGCAAAGCCATCGATGCACTACAGAAGCATGGTGTGACGGTGAAAGTGCTCACCGGCGACAACGATCTGGTGACTCGCAAGGTATGTCGTGAAGTGGGTCTGAATGCCGACGAAATTATGCTTGGCAGCAAAGTCGAAACGCTGAGCGATGTGGAACTCGCCGCAGCTGTCGAACGCCTGCATATCTTTGCACGGCTCACGCCCGCACATAAGCAGCGCATCATTCAGGCGCTACAAAGCAATGGTCATGTAGTGGGCTTTATGGGTGACGGCATCAATGATGCGCCGGCCATGCATGTGGCCGATGTCGGTATCTCGGTGGATTCCGCTGTGGATATTGCGAAGGCGGCCGCTGCGGTAATTCTGCTGGAAAAAGATCTGATGGTGCTTGATGAAGGCGTGATCGAAGGCCGCAAGGTGTTCGTCAACATACTCAAGTATGTACGCATGGGCGCAAGTTCAAGTTTTGGCAACATGTTCAGCGTGATCGGCGCCAGTGCCTTTCTACCGTTCGTGCCGATGGCGCCGATCCAGGTACTCACCAATAACCTGCTCTATGATTTTTCGCAGGTGCCCATTCCTACTGACACGGTGGGACCAGACCAAACCGCTCAGCCGCGACCCTGGCACATTGGCGACATCAAGAAGTTTGTGCTGTTCATTGGCCCCATTAGTTCTGTCTTCGACTACACCACCTTCTTTGTGATGCTGTATGTATTCGACTGCTGGAACCCGGCGCGGGCATCGTTGTTTCAAACTGGGTGGTTCGTTGAGTCGCTACTGACACAAATATTGATCGTGCATGTGATCCGTACAGACAAGATTCCTTTCATTCAGAGTCGCGCCAGCTGGCAACTGACATTCGCTACGGTGGCAGTCATGGCCATCAGCGTGTGGCTGCCGTATTCGCCGCTGGCATCGGCGTTGGGGTTCACTGCGCTGCCATTCTGGTATTGGCCAATCTTGCTGGTCACATTGCTGTGCTATGTTGTGCTGACGCAAGCTGTAAAAATGTGGTTATTTAAGAAGGCGAAACTATAAGTCGATACAGAAGCAAGGCGGAGGCGAGCTAGATTTAGGGCGCCGAGCAATTTACTTAGTGTTAGCAGACAGATCCAAAGACGACGGAAAAATCGAGAACGTCTGCGTCTGGCATTTTCAATCTCGGCTCTCCGCTGACGCGAGTGACAGCTAACGGTCGCATCGGCTCACGCGGATGACTTCATCGCATTGAAACAGTAAGTGAAATGGATTTTTTTCGCTCATGGCATCGTTACAGAGGGAGTAATGCCGATACTGTTTACCAGGCGATCCACAGCATCGGCAAATTCTGAGGAGTCGATTGATTTGACCATCAGCTCCTGCACGCCGGCATCTTTCGACTGAGAGAGCAGTCGTTCGTCGATAAATCCCGATATCACTGCCACCGGCAGATCCTTGCGAATGACGCGCACAGCGCGCACAACATCTAATCCAGACAGGTGCGGCATGTTGTAGTCGGTAATGACCAGCTCACATTCGTAAGGATCGAGTCGCAATCGATCGATGGCTGCATGCGCATCGACAAAGCTACTGACAATGTAACCGCGTCGCTCCAGTACGCGTCGGAATAGATCCACTATCGATTCGTCATCATCAATATAGAAGAGCCGACGACCAGCATTAATGATCGGCGTTTTGTTTTCGCCAGTGCGTCTAGGCGTTGTACCCAGCTTGTTCGCCTGAGCAATTGCGATCGGCAGGTACAAGGTGAAAGTGGTTCCCCGTCCCAATTCGCTGGCCACAACAATAGCGCCTTCGTGCGCTTGCAAGATCCCGCGCACTACTGACAAGCCCAGTCCAGTACCCTCACCCATTGGCTTGGTCGTGAAAAAGGGCTCAAAGATCCGGCTCAATGTCTCTGCATTCATTCCGGGCCCATTATCGTGAACCGTCAACCGGACTGTGCGAGTAGGCCGAGATAAGTGCATCGCTCGTAACGCTGGCGGCTCTTCGGCAAACGACGCGTCGAGAATGACGGTATCCATGGAAATATCGATGCTCAGCGCGCCACCATGCGCGGCCTGCATGGAATTGGTAGCCAGGTTAAGCAACGCCTGCTGTATCTGGGTGGCATCAGCCATCACATCGGGAACGATGGCATCGCAATGAAGATTGATCTTGGCTCGCGCTGGAAACGTAGCGCGCATCAAACGCACTGACTCTTCAACGACGGGCGCAAGTGCGATGAGTTTTCGTTCCATCGGTTGTCTGCGACTGAACGACAGTATCTGCTGCACCAGGTCGCGCGCGCGACGTCCTGCCTTACGAATCTCTTCGATACTGCTTTGCGCCGACGCATTGCCAACGGTGTCTTCCAGCGCCAGGTCCGAATTGCCGAGAATCGTGGCAATAATATTGTTGAAGTCGTGAGCAATGCCGCCAGCGAGCGTGCCGATCGCCTCCATCTTTTGCGACTCGCGCAGCTGATCCTCAAGCGAGGCGTGCTCGAGTTCTGCTCGTTTCCGGCCACTGATATCGCGTGCAATTTTCGACGCGCCTATGACGTTGTGACTACTATCAAAAATCGGTGAGATGGTGGCGGATATGTCGATGAGACGCCCATCCTTGTGGCGACGCACTGTCTCAAAATGTTCCACTCGTTGTCCCGACGCCAGACGCGCCAATATGTCGGTTTCCTCGTCCATCCGATCCGCTGGAATAATGAATGATATGAATTGATTGATGGCCTCATCAGCGGTATAGCCGAACAAAGTCACAGCGCCGGGGTTCCAGCTTTTGATCATGCCATCCAACGACTTGCTGATAATGGCATCCTCACAGGCTTCCACAATCGCTCGGAATTCGCGCAGGATCCGGTCCGCAACGTGGTGCGCAGTAATATCCCTGATGTTGCATTGAATAACCTTGATGCCGTCGCAGTCATAAGAGTTGCTGACAAATTCAACCGCGATGGTTGCGCCAGCAGCGGTCTTGAGCGGCAGGTCCGCATAGCGCACGTAGCCGGTGTCCTGAATTTTCGCAAACATCTCCTTACTCTGTGCGATGTCAGCGAAGGCACCCACTTCCCAGAGCTTCTTGCCGAGGAACTGCGCATGCGAATAGCCGAGCATTTCGATCAAGTAAGGATTGACGTCTTCAATCTGCGCGGTATCTGCATTAAGCAGCAGGATGCCGTCACGGGCGCTTTCAAACAGGCGTCGGTAACGAGCTTCAGAGACACGTAATGCCTCACGCGTGAGGTTGGCGGCGTCATCAGCTTCGTTATCCATGGTTCAGTCGATCCTACTGTGAATTCCAGGAAGATTAATACCGACAGTCGTCAGCAGGCCGTTATCTTGAGTTGTAGGAATGACAACCGATGGGTACGCGGATCATGCACTCTGTCCCGGATCATCTAATGTTCGGTACCACACATAGGGATCAGAGTATGGGGCCAACAGGAATTGCGGGCGCGGTCGTGTCGGAATCGTTTGCCAGCCGTAGGCATGGGTATGTACGACAGCACACAGAGTCGATGAGGGCGAACTGTCGACGCTTTGATTTTCCGCATATCTTCATCGCGCGACGACTGCGATTGAACCGAGCTCGATCATATGGGAAGTCGCACTCAGGGATGTCGGCAGAGTGTTGCCGATTTCTACGCTTTAATGTGTAGCACAGCACCAAGTGGCATGACGCGGCACTAATGAGTTACGTGAAAGAAAGTTGTGCTGAGATACTCCGATCAACATAAATTTGCCGAAAGCTTTTTCTCAACACAGTCTCACAACAAGGTAAGACCAGGCATGATCATGGAGCAGGGCATTGTGAGTGAGTTCGACGCCAAGGGTGGCTTCGGCATCATCGACACCGAAAATGGGCGGATCGTTTTCTTCAACAAGAGCAATCTTGAACAGCCGGACGTGGCAGCCATCGACATCGGTATCCATGTGCAGTTCAAGTGGCATGAGGCGCAATTGGGCCCGCATGCGGATCTGGTTCGTCCCTGCACTCAGTCAGCGCCATAACTGAAAGTATTCCGGTCAGTGTGGTTCGATGAGAGCAGCGTCCGCAATCATTCAGCGGGTATCTTGAGCTGTCACCATCGCTGATTTAAACAGTCTACGTGGGTTTCGTTAATGCGCCGAGATCCGACGCAAAGTCTCTAATACACATCGCGTCGATAGCGACCTGTCGCAGCCGGCTGTTCAAGGCACTCGTTGCCTAAAATCTCAGTCAAACCCTGCCGCATGCCACTCGCCATGCCTTGCAGGCTGCCGCATATATAAAACGCTGCGCCTGCATCGCACCACTCGCGCACAGGCGCGGCGTGAATACGCAAGCGATGTTGCCCGTATTCGCACCCTTGGTTGTGAGAAGACTTGAGCGCAAGAGAACACCATCGAGGCGTTGCAGAATGACTTGCTGATGCCACGCATGCAGTCATCGGCAAGGTGTAAAAATCATGGCTATCGATTGCCTGGATTGTCGTCGACGGTTGGTACGTTTATTCTCCTCGCTGATTGGCCGCCGACTGAGCTTATGTGAGCTTCAGGGTGCGCCACACAAAAGAAGAATCATGCATAGCGAAGAAATCATTGCCGCCGCCGAGGCGCAAACAGGGCTGAGCGCCGACCCGAAAGGCGCATTCCATACCGGGCTCGATTTGCTCACCGCAGCATTGCGTGCAAGCGATCAGGTACCAGCGGAAGGGCGCGCGATGCTGCGTTTTATCTGGACCCGCAATCTGGCAAACAAGTTGAAGGTTGAGGACTATCATCGCCGTCATCCCGAATTGGCCGACAGCCCGGTGGCACGACCCGTGTTCATCATGGGCATGCCGCGCACCGGCACAACCTTGCTGAGCAATCTGCTTGCAGCCGATCCGACACGTCGTTGCATGCTCAACTGGGAATCCAACGATCCCGTTCCCCCGCCCGCATCGTGGGCCGCGATCCACAACGATCCGCGGTGTCTGGCTGCGAAGGCGAGAGATGCTCAGTTAATTGCCGAGAACCCTGAGGCGGCAAGTCGTCACTTTGAACCCGCGGACGCGCCGACCGAGTGCACCTTCATCCACGGCCACGAATTCATGGCTGCGATGCTGGAGGCTTTGACGCCTGCGCCTGAATATGCCCGCTGGCTGGAGCAGGAAGCCGATCTGACCATCGCCTATGCATACGAGAAGCGATTCATGCAGGTGCTTCAGCATCACACCGGCGGCACTTGGTCGGTGAAGATGCCGAGTCATGCGTTGTTCGTGCAATCGCTGGTGAAAGTGTTTCCCGATGCACGAATCATCTGGACGCATCGTGATCCGTATAAATCAACGGCCTCACTGCTAAGCTTGATCCACAGCACGCATGAGACGTTTGGCGTGATGGGAACCCGACAGTACGTGCGCAATCGTTACGTCGGTCAAGCGGTGGCACACATGCGTAATGCCTGGAACTTCGAGCGGGAAAACCCGCAGCAGGTTACACATGTCCATTACGCGCAATTGATGGTCGATCCGATTGGCGTCATGCGCAGCGTCTACGCCGCGCTTGGTGATGAATTCACACCCGAAGCCGAACTCGCCATGCGTCGGTATCTGGCCGATAACCCGCAGGGCAAACATGGCAGCCACAGTTATGGACTCGATCAGTTTGGTCTGCAGGTGTCCGATCTTGAGCCGCACTTTGCCGACTATGTTGCGCATTTCGGCGTGGCCATGGAGCAATAGCGACTTCTCGGGGAGCGACGATTTGTTGGGGATGCAGTGATTGAATTGGCATGTCCTGCAGTGATGCTGGAGGAGCATAAAATTGGATCGCTTGAGCAAAATTGAAATGCAGATCGCATGCGCCGACCTTGTTGATCGCTACGCGCAGGCGGTGAATGAACAGGATGTCGACACGTTTGTGGGTTTGTTTGCTGTGGATGCAGTTTGGCAACGTCCGGGCATGACCATGCAGGGCCGTGAACAGATCCGGGCATTCATTGTGCAGATGTTTATTCCTGCTAATCTGGTGCGGCACGTTAATGGCAGCGTGGTGGTCGATGTGCTTGGGGAAGGTCAAGCTCGTGTCCGCTCAATAACGACAGTTTTCGATGGCCAGCCAGCACCAGAGGGCAAGGTTGCCATGTCGTCGCCTGCTTATCTCGCTGAATACGATGATCTGGTGGTGAATGTTGATGGACGCTGGCTTTTTCAGCGCAGACACGCAACAGTCACGTTCGTCTCGACTGATGCGCAACCAGTTCCGGGGATTGCACTTCGACAGTAGATTCGCACGCCCTAGGCCGGTGGGTGTCGTGTGGTGATAAAACTTTGTGTTGAGATTTCACGCGGATGTTCATACCGAACTCGGAACCGAAGCGAGGGCCTCGTTCACTTGCCCTCATAATTATCTTCTTCTTGCTGCTGCTGGCAGGAGCAGGTGTTGCACTGCTTGCAGTGCAAGCCCAACGCTCAGAGCAGCAGGTGGTACACACGCTTGAAGTGCGGCGAGTGAACCAACAAGTCTTAAGTGCATTGCTCTCTGCGGAGTCTGGAGAGCGTGGCTATCTGCTCACTCGAGAAAAAGGCTATCTGGATCAGTATGTCCGGTTCAGTCGTGAGGCACGCGCCCAGGTGAAGCAACTCCAGCAGCTCACCTCCGATAATCAATCGCAGCAGGCACTCGTTTCGGATCTAAAGGTTGCCTTGGAAGCGAGAGTTCAGGAGCTACAAGATACCATCGCTCTCATTGACCGCGGAGCCATCTCCGACGCCTTTGTAGCCGTGCGAGATCATCTAAAAGCGCCGATCACGGAACGAGTGCGTGAGATCAATACCACCATCGATCGTGAAGAGGCTCGCCTGCTCATGACTCGACAGAGAGCAGTATCGAACAGCCGCACAACTCTCCTTGCACTCATACTCGTTTCGGGTCTGGTCTCTACATACCTCGGCTTTCTGGTGTTACGTGCACTGCGAGAGCAGGTGCGCAGAATCGATGCGTATTCAAATGACTTGGCTAAGGAGATGCGCGAGCGCGAGGCCGCGGAATCCAAAGTACGCCAAATGCAAAAGATGGAGGCACTCGGGAATTTGACCGGCGGCATCGCCCATGATTTCAACAACATGTTGGCGGTCATCGTCGGCTCTCTCGATCTCGCCTCTCGTGTGCGCGCCGGCGATGAAGAGCGGGTGCGGCGCATGATCAATGCCGCCCTCGATAGCGCCCGCAGAGCCGCGCAACTCACGCGCCGACTGTTAGCGTACTCCCGCATGCAACCGTTATCGCCCAAGCCCATTGAGGTGAAGGCGTTCGTCGGTGACGTTGCGGAACTCCTGCGCCGTACGCTTGGTGAGCACATACAGATTGAAACGGTGTTTGGTGCGGGCGTGTGGCGGGCAAACGTCGATGTACCCGAACTTGAAAGCGCCATCCTCAACTTAGCGCTGAACGCACGCGACGCCATGCCAAAGGGTGGCAAGCTGACGATTGAGACTTCCAATACGTTGTTGGATCGGGCCTATGCGTCCTCTCATATCGATATCGAACCTGGACAGTACGTTCTAATCGCGATCACCGACACGGGCGGAGGTATGTCAACAGAGGTGCTAAATAAAGCATTCGATCCGTTCTTCACGACCAAAGCGCCAGGGGTGGGCACCGGACTTGGATTGAGCCAAGTGCATGGATTCATCAAACAATCGAAAGGCCATATCGCGATCTATAGCGAGCTTGGCGTTGGCACCACCGTCAAACTCTATTTACCCCGCTACATTGGCGAACTTATCGAGAGCGACGTTGAAGGGTTACCCCAGGCAAGCGTGGAGTACGCCAAACACACAGTGCTGGTGGTCGAGGATGAAGATGCGGTACGACAATTTGTCCTGGAGGCGCTCGCGCAGCTCGGCTTTAAAGCGGTGGCTGTAAGCAATGCAGAGGCGGCGCTGCGAGTGCTGGCGGATCGATCTGACATCGATGTCCTTCTCACGGATGTTGTGATGCCCGGGTGTAATGGCCGCGATCTGGTCACACGCATTGAGCAGACCGGACGAAAACTCAAAGTGCTCTATATGACAGGCTACACGCAGAATGCGATTGTTCATAACGGCGTGCTGGATGCGGGTACTCAGCTTCTCACTAAACCTTTTACCGTCACCCAGCTGCATCACGAATTGACGAGCCTGCTTGCGTGAGCTTCGATAGATGGCGATGTGGTTAACAGTTAGGGCAACAGCTCACTGGCTCTCTTGCCGTTCGATGCACTGATCGAGCGGTACTCCACTCGCCTGCAGCAGGTTGCGTTAACGCGCCGCGATGCGTTGCAAAATTTCTAATACACATCGCGTCGATAGCGACCTGTCGCAGCCAGTTGTGCAACGCATTCGTTGCCTAAAATCTCAATCAAAGCCTGCTGCACGCCGCTCGCCATGCCGTGCAGGCTGCCGCATATATAAAACGCTGCGCCTGCATCGCACCACTCGCGCACCAGCACGGCGTGAGTACGCAGGCGATCTTGCACGTATTCGCGCGCTTGATTGTGCGAGAAGACTTGATCGCGGGAGAACACCAGATCGAGACGTTGCAACACACCTTGCTGCTGCCACGCTGATAAGTCATCGGCGTAGTAGCGGTCATAGGCCGCGTTGCGCTCACCGAAGATTAACCAATTGCGTTGTTGGCCGGCTGCGGCGCGTGCTTTTAAATGACTACGCAAGCCGGCGAGGCCAGTGCCATTGCCGATCAAGATCAGCGGACGTGACGAGTTGTCTCTCAAGTGAAAATTATTGTGGGTACGAATTCGCATCTGCAATGAATCGCCTGGTTGCAGTTGCGTGGTCAGCCAACCGGACGCAGTGCCCAGTGTGCCATCGGCATGTTGTTCCTGACGTACCAGCAAATGGACGCGGCCATCGGCGGGGAGGGAGGCAATCGAATATTCACGCGGCCGCTCTGGATCGTCCGGCGCTTGCACCTGTACCAGATCGCCGGCTTGCCAATCGAGCGCGACATCGTCCGAAGCAGGTTCCAGTTCGAGATGAAAGCATGGGCCGCCGCTGCTGCCGGAATTCAATAGTTGGCGTGCCGCCAGTCGCCACATCGTGTACGCAGGCGCCTGCCAATCCGGCAGATCGTCGCTGCCCGCGATATGGCTCAGACGATGTTGCCATTCATGCAATGCAGCTGCGTGGTTGTTATCGACTTCGATGTGCTTGAATAGCGCTTGTGCGCCCTGCGTTTGTAACCATTGATTCAAGGCTCGCCCGAAACCGCAGAAGCGTTTGTAGGTACGATCGCCTAAAGCCATCATGCCATAGTGCAAATGCGACAACGACAACGCACCGTTGATGCAGCGATCGACAAACGACGCGGCATTGTCCGGCGCGTCGCCTTCGCCATACGTGCTGACGATGAACAAGGCACGTTCGGTGCGATGCAGATCTTCAGGATAAATTTGCGCCAGCGACATGACGCGGGTCTTGATGCCGGCAACATGTAATGAACGCGCCGTATGCCATGCTAGTTGTTCCGCATTGCCCGTCTGGCTTGCATAGGCAATCAGCCAAGCGCCCGCGTCGGCGACAGAGTTGAATAACGCTGTGTCATGCGCGACTTGCCTGCGTAACTTCCGTTGTCGATATGCAGTCGCGGCACACAGCCACACATACAAGACAAGGACGATGCCGGCGTACAGCCAGCGTTCGAAAGTAATGTCCGGCATTACTGCGTCATCATCGCGAATGCAGGCGTCATGGATTCAACTAAGCCTGCACTGGTGCGCTGAATAAACCGCGCCGCGATGTTGCGCTGTTGCGCGAACCGCATGCCATGTTCCATGCCCATTACGTTCAGCGCAGTGGATAGCGCATCGGCGGCGATGCAATCGCGATGAATGACGGTAACCGATGCCAGCCCATGTCGAATGGGTTGGCCGTTACGCGGATCGATGGTGTGGCTATGACGTTGTCCGTCGTTATCGTAGTAGCGACGATAGTCGCCTGAGGTGGCGACGGATAAATCATGCAGCGCAATCACGCATTCAGTCGGTGGTGTTGCGGCATGCGTGTCAATTGCCGGTTGCTCAAGCGCCACCCACCACGGCAGTCCATCCGGTTTGACGCCGGCGCCACGCAACTCGCCACCGACTTCAACGAGATGATGTTCAATGCCATGCTCGATCAGGCGGCGTGAAACGCAATCCACTGCATAGCCTTTGGCGACGGCTGATAAGTTGAGCAGCAAGCCACCGGGTTGATAAGCACGTCGCCGCTCGACATCGAGCAATAGTTGTCGCCAGCCGGCGTTGAGTAGGGCGTTAATGCGTTCCGACGCAGGCACAGTGAATCCAGCTTCATCGTAACGACGTTGCGCACCGAAGCCCCAGAGGTTGATCAGCTTTCCGGCAGCGGGATCGTAAGCACCGTCGCTATCTGCAGCGACTTGCAACGCGAACTTGAGCACTGCAAAGAATGCTGCCGGCAACTCATGCCAACTATCGGCTGCCGCGCGATTGAATTGCTCCAGATTGGAAGTGGGTAACCAATGACTCATCTGTGCAACAACGGTGTCAAGCTCGTGTTCGATAGCACGCTGCAAGGTTGCTGCGCTCAGTTGTGCATCGAGCACAGCACGTACTGACCACACAGTGCCCATGGTCTGCCCGAAAAAATCGTGAACCTTGCCATCTACCGGCGGTGGTCGGATGGCGAGGACAGGTGGGATCAGTACGTGTCGCATCGCGCGATGTGGCTCAGTGCGGAATCGTTATTAGTACAGCACTTCAATGGCCATACCGTAGGTGTAAGCATCGGTGTACGTCGGCGCCGCATCGGCATCAGCTGCGCTTTGTGATCCCTGCGCGCCACGTACTGGATAAGCCGCAGACAGCCAGTAACGTCCGCCTTCCGGCAAGGTAAAGCTTACGAGACCTTGTGCATCGCTGGTTGCGCCTATTTCCTTGCGCACGCCGCGATATTGTTGTCCCGCAGGCATAACAGTCAGTGCGAAGTCAGGCAGAGGCTTGCCGTTCAGCAACAAGCGGAAGCTGGCTTTTTGATCGGGAAACATGTCGTTGGGATGTGTGATGGGAATGAGTTCAAGTCCCACACCTGATGCGTTGTCCGATTTCAATACGCCGTTGCTTGGTCGATCACAGGTGACATAGGTTGCTACTCGACGCAGATTCCTGGTGATGCGTGCCTGCGTTGCATCATTGGGTAGCTTAAAGGATTTGTATTCCTCCATCGTCAATTGTCTGCGCACCATGCCATTGCTTGCCCGTGTCGGCGGTGCATTCGGCGAATCCGGCGGCAAGCGATAACTCACTGAGACGCTGTGCGCCTCGATGCCGATTTTATAAGTGCCCGCCTTGGCGAGTTTTAAATCGGCGCTGCTGCGGACTTTGCCGACCAGTATGTTTTCCAGTGTCGCCGCGTTGCCATCGGGATCAATGGCGGTGAGGCCTTCAACGGGTACGGCGTTGCGAGCAACGAAAGGTTCCGCCGATGCCGAGGCGTCGATGGCCACGTAAGGATTTTGTGTGTCCTTATCGACCTGTGTTGCAGAAGTGGATAGCCATACCACTTGTGCATAAGCATCGATGGACATGAAGGTAATACAACCGATAACAAACAACGCGCGTGTGATTTTCATCTATGAGCCTCGCGATTAACGCTTGAGTTGCAGCGAGATGTTGCCCAACTCTTCCATGCCTTTGCCGGAATAGGTCTGAGCTGTCTTCGCAGGCAACTCAAATGGCACGCGTACTACTTCACGCCCGCCATGTTCACGCGCGGCTTCAACAACCAGTTGATATTGGCCGGCTGGCAATTTGTCGATGGCGGCGTTGCTGAATTTCAGATCGTAATCGCCGGGCCCGCGAGTGGGACTCGATAGACCATCAAGCGGCAACTTCATATCGCGGCCAGACTGACGCCACCATTGACGCACATCCTTCAACCACTTATCGCCTTTGGGCGCGTCATACCATACGGCGAGGTTATTGCTGAAAGTGTGATCGCCTGTTTCGATCCACAGTGCCACATAAGGTTTGTGATACTCGGCGGCGGTTAAGCGCGGCAGTTGCAGTTTGACATTCAGCTCTGTTGCCACCGCATTTACGCCCAACAGCGGCAAGCAAAGTGCAATGGAATAACTTGCAATCGAGTATGGTGTAGATGAGTTCATGGCGCTGAACCTTTAAACATTTAGTGAATGAACAGCAGGGCGATGAGTGCAGGTATCAAAATTCCCAGTCCCACCAATGGCCAGGTGCTGGGACGATTCTTTGCGTGCAATTGCAAGATCACAAAGCCAGTGAGAGAAAACAACACGCAGGCCACCGCGAGCAGATCGATGAACCAGTACCAGATAGGTCCAGTGTTGCGGCCCTTGTGCAGATCGTTGAGCCAGGAAATCCAACCGCGATCCGTCAGCTCATATTCGACTTCGCCATCGTCCAGACCAATGCGCAACCAGGCATCGCCACCGGGACGAGGTTGCCCCAGATACACGTCAACCGGCGACCATTCGGCGTTGTCCTGCGTGACACGCAACGACCATGTGTCTGCCAGCCAATGACGAATAACTTCAGGCAGCGGTGCGCGAGCGTCGCCATTTTTATCTGTAGACAATTTTGCTGCCGCTTCACGTAGCTGCACTTGCAACGCTGATGGCAGCGTGGTGGTGCGATTGATGACTTCGGCGTCGGTGTCGATCTGCTCGGCATGATTCAGCGTAATGCCGGTAGCGCTGAACAACAGAATGCCGAGCAAGCAGATGGCCGAACTGATCCAATGCCATTGATGCATGGTTTTCAGCCAGTAGGCGCGGCGTGAATTGTTGGGTGTGTTGCTCACGATCTCGAGTGCTGATGTGGTTGCGCCGTCACGGCTGTGACCAGAGCCGTAACAAGTTGTGATAGTGGCTGGTGAGCGAGATCACTTGTTCGCTATCGCCGATCTGCCGACGTAATTGCTGGATGGTCTGGTCGAGATCGAACAGCATGGTTCGCTGCCAATCGCTGCTCACCATGCTTTGTGCCCAGAAAAACGAGCAGGTGCGTACGCCACGCGTCACTGGGGTCACGCGATGCATGCTGGTGGCGGGATACACAATCATGTCGCCGGCCGGCAGCTTGGCGCCGTGCAATCCATAGGTGTCGTTGACGATCAGCTCGCCGCCATCGTAATCATCCGGATCGGAAAAAAACAAAGTGCACGACACATCGGTACGCAGGCAATCGGCCGTGCCGGGAATTGCCCGTATGGCGTTGTCGACGTGGAATTCAAAGTGTTCACCGCCTTCGTAGCGATTAAACAGCGGTGGCACGATGCGTTTGGGGATTGCTGCAGAAATAAACAAGGGTGAACGCGACAACGCAGCCAGTACACGATTGCCCAACTCCCTGGTCATCGCCGCATCGGCTGGCAACTGTCGATTGCGCTTGGCTTTTGCGGCTTGTTCGCCTGAGGTTGCATTGCCATCCACCCACTGCGCAGCATCGAGCAGCTTGCGGCAGTCGGTCACTTCCTGTCGATTAAGCACAGCGGGTACATGCAACATCATGATCGTGATCTCGGGTAATGGCTGGTGTCGTGGACAGACATGAGCTAGTAAAAAAAGATGCTGCGTCTGTTGGTGTGAACCGGTTCAGTCGCAGCAAATGGGGGATTGATAGTTAAAACATCACAACATTAGAACTTGAAGTTAATCGCCAACTGCGCGTAACGCTCTACACCTACTCGCACGCGTGACCCGCCGTTATTGAGAGCGCTGAGGTATTCCTTGTTGAACAAGTTGTACACGTTCACTTGCAAGCCAAGGCTATCGTTAACGTTGTAACCAAGCATGCCGTTGAACACGGTGTAGCCCGGAATGGAACCCAGTTGATCGGCATCGACCGGCGCATTCGGGTCCGTTACGCGCTTTTGTTCATCGACATAGTTAATGCCCATACCTGCACTTAATTTGTTTGCGGTGTAGGTGGTCCACAAGTTTGCCGAGTAGTCAGGCGCCCAACGTGCCGTCGCGCCAGTCGCGTTAGTGCCCGAGGCTGCGCCTGACACTTGCTCGTTGTCGGACCACGCAAAGCCCGCAATCAACGACCAATGATCGGTAATCTTGCCGACAGCCCCGAGTTCCGCGCCTTGCACACGACGCTTTCCGTACTGAATAAATTCATTCGTGGTGGTGTCCTGAATAACCAACTGGTTCCTGTTATCGGTGCGGTACAACGCAGCGGTCAGCGACAACCGTGCATCGAGCAGATCCCACTTGGTACCGATTTCCGTGTTGGTCGCTTCCTGCGCATCAAGGTTGGGATTATTGATGTTGGTTGCAGTAGCGCTTAACGCGAAGTTGTCATTGCCGGGCGGTGTCAGTGAGTTCGAGTAAGACACATAGATGCTGCCGTACTTGACAGGTTTGAACACCACGCCTGCTTTCCAGCTGAGCAAGTTGTCGCTCTTGCTGAGATCAGTAAGCGTGCGTACGCCGGTAGTGTTGTTGATCGCGGCACCGAAAAAATCAGTGTCGAAGTGCTCATAGCGCGCACCGGCCGTTAGCAACCACGACTCGCCGAACTTGAGCGTATCGAAGGCATAGGCTGCGTAGGTTCTGGTTTCGCCATTGCTATCTGCGCCGTTTTTATAAGGTGCGTAAGGCGCGAGATAAGTGAAGTAAGCATCCGGGTTATAGAGGTTTGCATTGGGCAAGTTGATCGCAGTACCGCCATTCAAATAAGCAGGCACCGTTCCCAGTCCGGCCCAGCCGGTCGACGCCTGTTCTTCCTTGATGAATTCCACGCCGCTGGTCACGTCATGTTCGATGAAACCGGTCTTGAAGTTCAGCCTCAGATTGGTCTGATTGGTCAGCACATTATTTTTTTGATCGTTGAATTGCCGGGTGCGAGCAACTTGCCATTGCGAAGGGTCGGGATTGGTAGTGGTCAAGGCGTTGATGCCGGTGAGCACGCGATCCATATGGCTTTCGCCGTAGCGTGTCGCATTCGTCAATCTGAAGGCATCGCTGAAATCATGCTCGATGCGCAGCGTGCCCATTTCGGCGCGAGTTTTTTCGTAATCGTCATAACGACCGTAGTAGTTGTCGGTATCGACATGATCTGGATGAGCGCCGTTGCCGTTGACGAAACCCGGGAAGCCAATCGCCGGAATGCCGCCGTCGGGAATGTTGTTGGCGCGCACATGCTGTGAATAAAGATAAATACGAGTGGCGGTGTTCAAACCGAATGCAATTGACGGCGCCACGCCCCAGCGAGTGTTTTTGACGAAGTCTCGGCCGACCACATCGCCGTCCTGCCACATGGCGTTGACGCGCAGCGCAGCGTTGTCGTTGATCTCATTGTTGAGATCGCTGGTGGCGCGCACCGTAACGCCGGTGTTGGCGATGAGCGATGCCATGCCGAAGTCATCGATCTGAGGCAGCTTGCTGATGAGGTTGATGTAACCGGCAGTGGCGCCACGTCCGTAATCAGCGCCCACCGCGCCTTTGGCGATTTCAACCTGTTCGACATTGAAGATGTCACGTGCGACTGCACCAAGATCGCGTATGCCGTCGACAAAAATGTTGGTCTGACTGGCGTTGCCGCGTATTGAAAAAGTATCCCCGGCGCCAGTGTTGCCGTTCTCGCCGAGTTGCATGGTGATGCCCGGCGTATTGGCGAGCGCTTCCATCAACGTTCCGGCGCCTTGCTGACGCAACACTTCTTGCGTCACCACTGTTATGGTCTGCGGCGTATCCAGCAGTGGCTGCGTGAATTTGGGAGAAGCGACGTTATCGACTTTGATGTCGTCAGCATCTTTAGCGACCAGCTTGGATAGCTGGCGCGGCTCGGATGCATCAGCGCTCTTGGTCTCCTGAGCTTGGGCGGACAACGGGGTCAGCGCTGCGGTTAACGCAAAGCTGATAGCCGCGGCCAGTGGCGACAAAGCAAAAGTCGCGGACTCGGATGAGGTCCGCTCAGCGGTAATGATGGATTGAGGCACAGCAAGTAGCTCCTGAAAAGAAGGTGGGCGTGCTTTGGCTGGCCGACCCAACATTGCTTTGCAAGGGCGTGCACTGGCTACGAGGCTGGTCCAATTCTAATTGCGAACTATTCGCATTAGCAATACTATCTTGCTCTAGGTGCCGAGATTTCGCAGGTAACGTCCATGCAAGACCTATTAAGAGAGTTGTTTGAGCGGCCCTCACGCATCGCCGGTTGGGGGCTGGTCGTAGTCGTGCATGTCATCGCCTGGCAGGTGCTGGTGCATGGCTTGAACTGGGTCAGTGTCATGCCGGCGCTGAAAGCGGTGGAAGTCACGTTGATCAATGACGCGCCGCCGCCCACTCCACCACCAGCAATGCCCAAGATGGAACAACCGCTTCCTGCCAAAGTGTTCGTGCCGGCACCCGAGGTAAAGGTGACTGAGGAATCGCCGCTGGTGGTGATGGCCACAACAGTGCCACCTGCGCCGGTGACCGCAGTGGCACTATCTGCGGCCGCGCCGGTGTATGCGCCAAGCCCAATGGTGGTATCGGAATCGGAAGTGGACTATCTGATCAGACCGGAGATTCGTTACCCGCACGCATCAAAGCGTGACCGCGAACGCGGCTTGGTGTTGTTGTCAGTGACGGTGAATACGCGCGGGCTGGTAGAGAACGTCAACATCTACAAAAGCAGCGGTTTTTCGCGGTTGGATGAGTGCGCGGCGCGCGCGGTGCGCAGCATGCGCGTGAAGCCTTACGTGCGTAACGGCATCGCCATGGCGATTGAAGTGCGTATTCCTGTCGAGTTTTCATGAAAATCCAAGCATTCACTCGCGTAACACCTGACTGGCTGCTATGCGCGATCGCCTGCCTGACATGGCTGCTATTGGCGCCCGCAAGTGAATCGTTGGCGCAGTCGGCTGCATCGAGTACGCCGCGTTACACCTTTTCCTGGCCCATTACTGCGGAGGCATTATCACCGCGCGGCGGCACTACCCACGGAGTGCCGGTCACACTGGATACGGCGCCATCCGCAGCGTGGCAAGCGCTGCATGAAACCGGCATCAGCGATATGGAGCGCGATCGTCGTGCCATTCTGGCGATGGCCGGCAGCTATCGTTCGAGTTTCGATTTTCTCGAAGTATTGAGCTTCGACAACAATGCCGCTGTGCAACGACCCTATCAATCGTGGGGAACGGAAAAGGTGTACGTCGATAGCGATACCGGGCGGCACATCAGTCTTGTGCACATCCTGGAAATGCGCGTCGTGCAGGAAGATGGTTCCGTCAGCGATCCCATCGTCACGAAGCATTGGCGGCAGGATTGGCAGTATGAACCGGAAACGCTGGTTGAATATCAAGGCAACGCAACCTGGAAACGCAGAAGCGTGCCCGCCGATGAACGCAACGGTCGCTGGGCGCAAACCGTTCAACAAGTAGACGAGTCGCCGCGTTACGGCGGATTGGGTGTCTGGCGACATGGACCATTGGCATCGACATGGATCAGTGCCGATACCTGGCGACCCTTGCCGCGTCGCGAATGGTCGGTGCGCAAGGACTACGACGTGTTGATCGGCACTAATCGCCACACCATCACCGCCGCCGGCTGGGTGCAGGAAGAAAACAATTTGAAGAGCAGGGTTGTTCAAGGCGCAAAGCCGCACGCCATTGCGCGCGAATACGGCGTGGCGCGTTACGATCGCATCAAGGATTTCGATTTCACGCAAGCCGACGACTATTACAACAAGACGCGCAACTTCTGGAATGCAGTCAGCGCCGCATGGGACGACTGGTTCAAACGCGATCTCACCGTGCGATTGCGCGGTCAGGTGGATCAGATGGCGTTATTCGTTCCGCTGTTTGAACATGCCGATGCCATCATGAATGATCCATCGACCGCCGGTGACGATTGGGCTGCGATTCACGCTGCATTGCAGGCCATGAAGCCTTGATGAAGGCAATCGATGGCCATAGCATTCACAGCGCTTGTCTGAAGGTCAGATTAAAACGCGTGTGCCCGGTCAGTGGATGTACGCCGTCCTTTAATGGCAGCACGCCATGAAAGGTTAAACGCGTTGCACCGCCCCATACAACGACGTCGCCATGCGTCAGTGGTATGCGACGTACGCGGGCATTGCGGGTTTGACCGCCCCAAAGAAATACGGCATCGAGGCCCAGCGATACCGAAACGATGGGTTTACTGAAATCGTGTTCATTTCTGTCTTGATGCAATGACAGGCGCGAGCCCGGTTCATAACGATTAATAAGACAGGCGTCAGGTTTGAAAGCAGGATAACCGCCTGCTTCTGCAGCGCGTGTAGCCAGTTCGGCAAACAGCAGTGGCATGGCTGGCCAATGATTGCCACTGACGTTATCGATGGCATCGTAGCGATAACCGTTGCGATCGCTGACCCATCCCACGTTGCCGCAGTTGGTCATGGCCACCGACATCGACAAGCCGCCCGGTGTCACCATGCGGCGCAACGGCGCAGCAGTGACCACGTCTTCAAGCGCAGCGAGTAATTCATGTTCAATGGAGCGTGCAAAACCGCGTAGCAACCATGCGCCTTCGTCCAGCGCAATGTTGCATGGTTCCTGTGCAAATAACTCCAGGGTGCGTGTGAGATCAGGCGGCATCGTGAAAAATGATTCCCAACGTATGGCGATGGCCGGATCTGATTGCACTCACGCCGTGACGCATCGTTACCCGGTAAGCGCCACGCGCTCCTTGTACCGGGCGATGCCGAACGGCAAATACCACTGCATCGCCGTGATCCAGCGGCACCACTGTTACCCGCGATTGCATACGCGGGCGTTGCTCGGTCAGTACAAATTCGCCACCGCTGAAGTCTCTGCCGGGTTTATCGAGCAGCACCGCGACTTGCAGTGGAAACACCTGTTCGCCGTATAAATCCTGATGCAGGCAGTTGTAGTCGTTCACGCCATATCGCAGCAACAAAGGTGTTGGATGAGCTTGTCCGGCAGCATGACACCGTGCGATGAAGCTGGCGTGATCGGCAGGAAAGCGCGCTTCACTATGCAATGCTTCGTGCCAGCTATTGGCCCAACTATTGGCAATGGGCGCGAGATGCGAGTAAAGCGTAGTTCGCAATTGCTCCACCAGCGCAGGTAACGGATAAGCGAAGTAACGATATTCACCGCGCCCAAAGTTGTGGCGGCTCATGACCACTGTGCTGCGAAAGCCTTCGCGATGGTTATACATCGACGCCGTAGCGCTACAGGTCGCTGGATCAAGCAGCCTGGGTATCACCGCCCATCCTTGCGCATCGAGATGCTGATGGAGCGTTACCCAATTCAACGCGTGTATGTCGGGAATAACAAACTGCTCGTCGCTGTTCACGATGAACTTTCTCGATCAAGCAATGCACGTTTGCGCGCGATGCCCCAGCGATACCCCGACAACGAACCATCATTTCTGACCACACGATGGCAGGGTATGGCCACTGCCAGTGCGTTGGCAGCACACGCGCCGGCGACGGCACGCACCGCTTTAGGAACGCCCAGTGCGTTGGCGATGTCTGAGTATGTCGCGGTGACGCCGGCAGGAATGGCTTGCAAAGCCTGCCATACGCGTTGTTGAAAAGCGGTGCCGCGAATGTCCAGTGGTAGATCAAGTCCACGTTGCGGCGCCTCGACAAAGCCCACTACTTGAGCAATCACGGTCTCGAAATTCTCATCGCCGCCGATCAATTGCGCATTGGCGAAGCGTTGTTGCAGGTCATCAATCAATTCACTCGGATCGTCGCCCAAGGTAATGGCGCACACGCCTTTATCGCTCATCGCCACCAGGATGGCGCCCAGCGAACATTGCCCTACCGCAAATCGGATCGTGGCATCGGCACCACCAGCGCGATAGTTGCTGGGGGTCATGCCCAATTGCTGATTTGTTTGCGCATAGAAACGGCTGTTGGCATTGAAGCCTGCGTTGTACATGGCCTCGGTGACCGTGGCGCTGCGCTGCAATTGATCGCGAACTTTGGCGCCACGATGCGCCATCGCATAGGCTTTGGGCGTGACGCCGGTAATCGCTTTGAACAAGCGATGAAAGTAATGCGTGCTGAGACCAGCAGCGTGAGCAAGTTCCGCGAGCGAAGGATTATCGCTGGCCTGCTCGATCATGCGGCACACCTTGGCAATGATGGCGGCATGCTGTTCCGTTGCCGTAGCTGCATCCGGTTTGCAACGCTGACAGGCACGAAATCCCGCCGCTTCGGCATCGGCCACGGTAGCGTGGAAGCGAACATTTTTCGGATTGGCGCGTCGTGATGGGCATGAAGGGCGGCAATAAACGCCGGTGGTGGCAACGGAGTAATAAAACTCGCCATCCGCCGTTGCGTCTCTGTTCACCACACGCACCCAGCGTGGGTCCAGCTCGGTAGCGGTCGCCGTGTATGAGTTGATTGCAAGCGGTTTCATTATTTCAACCTTGGCAGTGACGGTGCGGACACTCTGCCTGCGGCAAGCACTGCGAACACCCCGTCTCTTGCTGTTGAATCGGGATAACAAGCATGTTGATTCTAACGGGGTCGAACGAAATGATGTCGCGCGAAATTGAAATGAAAGTACGCGGCTTCAGAAGTGCCCGTCATTGAGTATTGCCACTAGATACATGCTGCGATCGACCGCACGATGGCTCGGGCACAGGAAGCGGGCAAAAAAAAGCCTCTGCCGCGAAGCAGAGGCCGCCAAGAGGTGATATCCAGAGGAGAGAAGTTCCATTCATAGCAGCGACGCACGCAGAACATTCCCTGCAACCTGATGGCGGGTCACGATCGGAAATGCGACGAGATTCACACTTGGTTCAACTCGTTAGCTTGGATCAAATCGCTACGGGACGAGCCCGTCACTCAATGACGGCTGTCAGTTGGAAATCAGTGATTGCAAACTTTCTGCCGTGCGTTTTGTCCAGCATAGTCGTAACAACTCGTTTCTGGAATCGCTGACATCCATGTCACAACTATCCTTGCTTGCCTCTACTTCGCAGCGTGTCGGTGCAACGCCGCGGCGCTCCGTAAAAGCGAAAGAGCTGAGCGAATGCCTGCGGCAACTTGCCGAAGACGAAGTGGAGATTGCCACGCTCTATCTGTGCGGTGAATTGCGCCAGGGAAAAATCGGCATTGGCTATGCGGCGTTGCGTGCAGCGAGCCAAGCGCCGGCAAGCGATGTCTCCGAGTTGACGATCGGTTCGCTGGACGTCGCGTTAACGAAATACAACGAAATTAAAGGCTCTGGATCCACTGCCGCGAAAGCACGCCTGCTCGAAGAACTGTTCATCAAAGCTACCGCTGATGAACAAGCATTCTTGCTGAAGTTACTGTCGGGTGAATTGCGGCAGGGCGCGCTTGCCGGAGTGATGATCGATGCGCTCGCCATGGCCGCGCAGGTGCCGGTGGATGAAATTCGCCGCGCTGCAATGTATGCCCCGCACCTGGGTGTAGTGGCGCACGCGGCGTTGCATCGTGATCGCTCGGCATTACTGGAATTTCAATTGGCGACCTTATCGCCGGTAGCGCCTATGTTGGCCGACACGGCTGCTGATGTCGAAGCTGCGCTGGAGCTACTAGGTCCCCGTGTGGCATGGGAGTGGAAGATCGACGGTGCAAGAACTCAAGTGCATAAGCACCACGATGATATCCGTGTCTACACGCGTAACCTCAATGATGTCGCCGCGTCGGTGCCGGAAATAGTCGAAGCAATTAAAGCCATTCCGGCAAACGATCTGGTGCTGGATGGCGAAGTGGTCGCGCTGGGTAGTAACAGACAACCGCTGCCATTTCAAATCACGATGCGCCGCTTTGGTCGCAAGTTGAATGTGGAGGCGCTGCGCAAGGAGTTGCCATTGTCGCCATTCTTCTTCGATTGCCTGAAGTTAAACGGCATTTCACTTGCCGATAGGCCCACTCATGAACGCATCGCTGCGCTTCGCAGCGTTGTGCCGACAGACATGCAAATGCCACGACTGGTCAGCGCAGAGTTGACTGCGGCGCAGGCTTTCTATGCGGAGGCCTTGGCGAAAGGACATGAAGGCATCATGGCGAAATCACTGGATGCTCCGTATGAAGCCGGCAAGCGCGGAGCAAGTTGGTTAAAGATAAAACGCGCACACACCCTCGATCTGGTGGTGCTGGCTGCTGAATGGGGCAGTGGCCGACGCAAAGGCACATTATCGAACTTACACTTGGGTGCGCGCGGCGCAAATGAGGGTGAATTCGTGATGCTCGGCAAAACCTTCAAAGGTCTTACCGACGCCATGCTCGAATGGCAAACCAAGGAGTTTCTGGCGCGTGAACTTCGTCGCGATGCGATGACAGTGTATGTGCGCCCTGAGCTGGTAGTGGAAATCGCCTTCAATGACATTCAAGCAAGTTCACAATATCCGGGTGGTTATGCATTGCGTTTCGCGCGCGTGAAGCGCTATCGAGCCGATAAACACGCCGGTGAAGCGGACACCATTGAGACGATCAGAACGATATTCAATTCACAGAGCGGGGTTGAGAGTTCTGCGGCAGCGGCTCAATAGCGGCAACGTCTCTCTCCCGGAACCGAGAGAGAGTGCTTTCAAAGAAGGTCTCATTATTTTTATTGCCATCCCCGTTCGCGCTGAGCCCTTCGGCGCAATCAATATTACCTATCAGCGAGAGTCAGACGCTTCGACAGGCACAGCGACCGGAATCACAATTTCCCGGTCACTGAGCCTATCGAAGTGTCTTAATTCTTGCTGACCGATCAGGCAATAAATGCTGCCGAGTTAATAGTAGGCGTGCCTTAAGCATGCAATCCATTAGCCACAGGTCGCTGACGCTGCATCACCTTTGCGCTGCCGCTCATCAGCGCTTCCTTGCGTGCTTTGAGCTGTTCGCCCAATGCATATAAGTCCATATCGGATTGCTTTGCCGTGGCGAACATACCACCGCGTTGTTCTTCTTCCTTAACGTGGTGCTTGATCATTTCCGAAAGCACCTTGACCATGGAGTCGTAGTACTCATCGTCTGGCGCCGACGCTTCAATCTGCGCAATCAAATTCTTTGCGCCGGCGTGTTCGATCTCGGCTTCATGATGGGTGTCCTTGTCGCTGGTGGCATTCAGAAACGCCGGATAGAAAATTTCTTCCTCGATGCGCGTATGCACCTTCAATGCCTTGCAAATATTCTGTGCCAGCTCCAGCTTCTTCGCTTCAGACCGGGCATGCTCGAATTGTGAGAACCACTGTTCGACCTGGCGGTGATCGGCCTTCAGTAAGTCAATGGCGCTGATTTTTCCGCCCCGCGACGCCTTTGCGCGATTCGATGTCGGCGACGTGCGAGTCGATTTGGATCGTCTGCTCTGGACCATGATGTGCTCCCCATACCATAAAGGCCATAAAGGATTGACTTGAGAGACTAAAGATCGAGACCGACCCTAGCGCGCTTGAGCCGCTACGTTTGTCGCCCTGCATCGGTAGATTTTGTAGGGTGATGTCGGATTTGAGAAGCCACGCAGTCGACATCATTCATGCGGTCGGTATCAACCGACATGATTCCTATCTGTTGTCCGATATGTTCAGGGAATGACAGTTAAGAGCATTCGTAAAGTCATTCCCAATCTGCGTGTTTTCGAGATTCGTTATGCCAAGGTTATCGTCGGTGAATGCTTCTGTCGCAGCATCGTGGTGGTTGGAAGATGGCGACGAAGAATGCCCTCATTGCGGTCGGTTGTATGTCTATGAGCTTGAATTCCGCTGCACCGAGTGTGATGGGCCGGGTTGTCCGCACTGCAAAGTCAAACATGTAGAAGGACATCTGATTTGTCCGGCCTGTGTATCGGTCGGTGACAAGGCGCATCGTGGCTAGAGCAATCTGGAAAGGCAGCCTCGCGATCGGCAAACAGGCCGTCGCGGTAAAAATGTATTCAGCAGTGGAGGATCGGTCGATTCGTTTCCACATGCTGCATAAAAAAGACCAAGCGCCGGTGGAGCAGCACATCGTGCGCAAGGACACGGGAAAGGATGTGGCGCGCGAAGATATTCGTAAAGCATATCCACTCGATAAGCACACTGCGGTGCTGCTGCAACCCGAAGATCTCGATAAGCTGGTGCCTGAAGAATCACGCGATATCCAGTTGACGCGTTTCGTGCCCGCAACAGTGATTGGCGATCAATGGTTTGACCGGCCTTACTACCTCGGGCCCGACGGCGACGAGGGCGAATACTTCGCGCTAGCGCAGGCGCTTGAAGATAAGAACGTGATCGGCATTGCGCGCTGGGTGATGCGCAAGAAAAGCTATGTGGGCGCGCTTACCGCCATTGATGGTTACCTTGCCATGTCAACGCTGCGCCGTGCTGACCAAGTGCTGAAATTTTCAGGCGTTGAAACCACCAAGAGTTCAGCGCCGCTGGCGAACGAATTGAAGTTGGCGGCGCAACTGGTGTCGTCCATCGAAGCGTCATTCGATCCGCAGCTGTGGCACAACGAATATCGCGAGCGGTTGCAGAAATTGATCAATGCAAAAGCCCGCGGACAAAAGTTGTCTCCGGTGAAGGTCAAGAAGAAAGCGCCGCCGCAAAGTTTGGCGGCCAGTTTGAAAGCCAGTATTGCAGCAGCACGGCAGAAGAAAGTTGCGTAAAGCAAAAAAGAAAACCAAGTCGACATCAGCGCCGGAGAAAATCAAAGGCGCTGCGGTGCGTTCGTTCTGGTCGGGCACCATCACCTTTGGCCTGGTGAGCATTCCGGTCGATTTACTGTCAGCGGTTCGTCCACGTCAAACCGCGTTGAAGCTGGTGGATAAGGATGGTCACGCACTCGGCCGGCGATATCACTGTTCGCAGGAAGGCAAGACATTGCGCGATGAAGATCTGGTGCGTGGCTATGAAACCGAGGACGGTAAGATGATTGCTATCAGCGATGAAGACTTCGAATCGGCGGCGCCGGAGATGTCGTCCGATATCAATCTGCAGAACTTTGTGCCTGCCGAAGATATTCCGCCCGTTTATTTTCAGCGACCTTATTTTCTTGCGCCGGCCGGCAAGTCTGCTCGCGCGTATAACTTGCTTGCGACAACCATGGAGCGCACCGGTCGCGTCGGCATCGGCAACTTTGTCATGCGTGGCCATGAATATCTGGTGGCGATTGTTTCCGACAACGGCGTGTTGCGTGCCGATACCTTGCGTTATGCCGATGAGGTGCGTAGCCCGGAATCCATTGGTCTGCCGAAGCGGCCGAAGGTTGCCGCGAAACTGGTAAGCCAATTTGCCAAGGAGATCGAAGCATTGCAACGCAATGATCTCAACATGGCGGAACTCGAAGATCAGGAGGCAGAGAAACTGCAAGCGCTGGTCAAATCAAAACAGAAAGACAGCGATAACGTGATTCATCAAGAAGGACTCGAAGACGACGCCGAAGCATCGGAAGGCAGCGCCAAGATCATCGATTTGATGGCAGTGCTGCGTAAGAGCTTGTCCAAAGGTGCAGTGGTAACGCGCGCCAACAGCAGCGAACCGATTTCACTGGCGGAGCGACGCGCGGCCAAGCAGCAGGCCAAGCAACAAGCGAGTGAGAAAATCGCAACGAAGAAGAAAACTAAAACTCGCGCGAGCAAGCGCGCTAAAAGCCGCAGTTAGTTAAGCCACAACTGGGTCGCGCTTAACTAAGCTATCTATCGAATGCGTATTCCAGTGGCTATACACCACCAATTCCGGCACAAATCCGCCACTGATCTCAGTCCAAACCATACCAGCGGGTTCCACTTCAAACCAAGCCACGCATTCCAGCGCAATGCAGGCCGACTTATTTATTGAGATTACCGACAATTGCCGTAGGTGATCTTAATCCGCGATCGAACGTCAGCTATTTTCTAGAACGGTCACTCGGGTAGACCAGTGCGACCCATAGCGGTCTATCGCGAACGACCGGTATTGGGCAGCCCAATCGTGAGCTGCGCTTCTTCAGCGGAGATGTTTGGTGATCGTCAGCGCCGCATCCGTCAATCTAGTGAGTACATTCACTTGTCACACGCTTCGCACTACTCAGTAATCATTCAACGCGTGGTGATGGCTTTATCTCTATCGAGCAGGCAGTCAATAAAAGCGCGCAGCACCGGTGAGGGATGGCGCCGATTTGAGTAGTAGAGATAGAGACCGGGCCTCGTTGGAGACCAATCAGCAAGAATCCGCTTTAGCTTTCCCCGCTCGATTGCTTGCTCAACGCCCTCGTTGTCATAGGCATAGAGAATTCCGAGACCCTGCAACGCAGCCTCTACAGCAACATCCTGACGATTCGCGATTAGTGGCCCTTCCACGGCGATCTCAATTTTCTTTCCTTTCTTTTCGAACTCCCAGCGAGAGATTCCATCGCGACCGGGAAGCCGCCAGTTGATGCAAGCATGCCCGCGCAAGTCGACAGGCGATGTAGGCTCCCCGCGCCGTGCTAGATAGTTAGACGATGCGGCGACGATCATCTTTACGTCGCGCGTGAGGCGAACAACGTTCATGTCTTTTTCGAGCCTTCTGCCCACGCGAATGCCTGCGTCGAAGCGACCGGTGACAATGTCACTAAGACTATCGTCTATCACAATGTCGAGCACCACATCAGGATAGGCCCTATGAAATCGTCCGAGTCGCGGTGCGATGACCTGCTTTAACGCCATGCCCAGCGTATTGATACGAATTGTTCCCGCAATCCGTCCTGTTGAAGTGACCGCCTCCATCACGGCAGCATCTAGCTCGAGGATCATCGGACCAATGCGGTTGTAAAGACTCGATCCCGCTTCCGTCGGCGCCACGCTCCGAGTGGTGCGATTGAGCAGCCGAACAGCGAGACGGGTTTCGAGCTGGCGGATGGTCTGACTGAGGGCCGACGGTGATAGCCCGAGTAGTTCGGCAGCGCGCGCGAAGCTTGCCCGCTCGACGACCGCGGCGAAGGCTTTCAGCTCGGCATACTCAGAGCCCCGCACTATGTATCCTCAGCTTAATAACTCATTCGAATTATGGCGCATTCCCTCATGTCATCGAAAGGGGCATCTTGGCGTCGCCATCAAGAACAGGAGATAGTCATGACCACGCGGACGCTACCCGAACCCATCCTGGCCTACTTCAACGCTGACAAGCATGATGCTGACGCCATCACGCGGTGCTTCACTGCGCATGCGACAGTGAAAGACGAGGGACGAACCCACTCTGGCTCCGCAGCCATCAAAGCGTGGAAGATCGACACGTCTTCCAAGTACTCGTACACCAGCGAGCCAATCGCAGTTGTAGACAAGGACGGCGGGTACGTGGTCACAAGCCGGTTGACGGGAAATTTTCCCGGAAGCCCGCTGGACTTGCAGTTCGCCTTCCGCCTTGAGCGCGGCAAGATCGCATACCTGGAGATCACGCAATGAACTTTGATCTCGGGCTCACCAACTATCGCGCGTTGGTCACGGGTGGAACCAAAGGGGTCGGTGCCGCCGTCGTCGATACGCTTCGTGCTGCCGGAGCACAGATTGTCGCGGCGGCACGCGCTTTACCTCGCGAGCCAGCTGACGGGGTGCGATATATTGCCGTCGATCTTTCGACTACAGAAGCTGCAAGCACAGTTGCCGATGCAATTGCGCGTCATCTCGGTGGTATAGACATCCTCGTCAACGTCCTCGGCGGATCCAGCGCACCCGGAGGCGGATTCGCGGCACTCGACGACGCGCAGTGGTCGAAAGAGCTGAACCACAATTTGATGCCTACCGTGCGCCTCGATCGCGCTCTTTTGCCTTCAATGATCGCGCAACGCTCCGGCGTCATTGTCCACGTCACTTCGATCCAGCATGTACTGCCGCTTCCAGAATCGACCATCGCATATGCCGCAGCGAAGGCAGCACTATCGACCTACAGCAAGGCCCTCTCGAAAGAAGTCACACCCAAAGGAGTCCGTGTCGTTCGCGTTTCTCCGGGATGGGTAGAGACCGACGCGGCGGTGGCGTTGACGGAGCGACTCGCCGCTCAGGCCGGTACGGACTATGAGGGTGGCAAGCAGATCATCATGAAAAGTCTCGGCGGTATTCCGCTCGGCAGGCCCGCAAAGCCAAAGGAAGTTGCAGACCTTATCGCGTTCTTGGTCTCGCCACTCGCAGCTTCGATCACTGGCACGGAGTATGTGATCGATGGCGGAACTGTACCTACTGCCTAATTTCCGGAGGTCAAGCCCGCAGTGCTGATGCGACCACATTGGCGCGGGTGAGTGCTACGAATGCCTGCTTCGGCGACGAGATCTCTGATCTGTCTACGCCTGCTCCGGGCCGGATTCTAATCGTAGTGATTTTCTCTATACCGGACGATCAGCTTTTGAAAACGTTCGCGCGTGATGCTTTGGGAGTCGTCGAGGTGAGAATGCGATACATGGTGGAAGCCACACTTTAGGCGTATCGACTACTCGCGTAACAAGATCAGTAGCACGATGATTGTAGACGCCAGCAGTAGCGAAAGTACCTTCCAAAACAGCACAGGATCGCGTTCCAACAACGGCGCATGGCGTTTCAGGCGAAAGCGTTCGTTGGGTACGTTCAGATCGTGAATGAACTCGGACATGCCCTCATAACGCTTATACGGATCAGGATGCAACGCAGTGCGCAGCGCGCCATCCATCCAATCTGGCACTACATTGTGTGGCGTACGCGCAGAGTTGTAGCGCAGCTTGCGTTGGTCCAACGCAGTGCGGACGCGCGCTGCATCTGCGCCGTACGGCAGCCGTCCAGTGAGCATTTCATAAGTTATCACCGCGGCAGAAAACAAATCGGATCGCCATGTAGGCGCATCGCCAGCCAGCCACTCCGGCGCGGTGTATTGCACGCTGCCTAATATCGCAGCCGGTAGTTCACTCGCGGCTTCGACAAGGCCGGCGACACGTACCGAACCAAAGTCGATGATCTTCACCGTGCCATCGTGATCGATCATGATGTTTTCCGGGCGTAAATCACCGTGCAGCATCTCTCTGCGATGTAACGCACGCAGTCCCTTGATGATTTGTTCGACGATATCGCGCACGGCCGTCAATTCGGGCGTCGGGTGATCGTACATCCACTGGCGCAGTGATTGTCCTTCGACGTATTCCATCACCGTGAACAAATGACGGCGCGCACGCGTGGAAACATGTGCTTTGAGCACATGCGGACTCGACAATCGCCGCGCGATCCATTCTTCCATCATGAATTGCTTCAACAGGCTCGGCTCATGGCGTAAGGCAATCGACGGAATCTTGAGCGCCACTTGCACACCGCTGCCTTGATCGGTTGCCAGATAGATATGGCTGCGATCATTGCTGTGGAGCGTGCGATGCAGAACATAACCTTCGAATTCACATGGAGGCGCCAATATCGGCGGTGGCGGCAGTGCATCGACTTGTCCGATGTAGTCAAGTACATCGCCATCCGGCAGCGCTTCGATACGCACGATCTGCACGGTGAGGTTATCGTCACTGCCTTGGGCTAATGCATGTTCAACAATAAGACGTGCAGCGAGATCGAGATCATTTACGTTGGCGCGCAGCAGTTGCGTCATATCCTTCGCGCTGACGTGTTCATGTACGCCATCGGTGCTGAGAATGAATACATCGCCGACGTCCAGTGGGTGGCTGCTGTAATCGATATCGACAAATTCGCCGATACCAATGGCGCGGCTTAAATAGTGCTCGCTGGCGGCGGTGGCGACGCGATGATCTTGCGTTAGGGGTTCGAGCGAATCGCCACAGACGCGAACAATGCGTGCATCGCCGACATGAAAGGTGTGCGCGAAACGGCCTTTGAGCACGAGCGCATCGAAGGTGCATACGTAGCCACGGTCGCGTTCGTAAGCATCATGACTGCGCAGCGTTTCGCTATGCAGCCAAGCATTGACAGCTGCAATCACGCTTAGTCCGGCTGTTCGAGCCGTGAAAGCCTCCGATGTGCAGTAATAATCGTCGAGAAAACTTTTGACCGCGGTTTCGGCGGCGATGTGCGCGACTGGACTGGTGCTAATGCCATCCGCCAGCGCCAATGCGATGCCCTTTAGCGCAAGCTGAGTACCGGTGGGAACGAGAACGCCGTGAAAATCTTGATTGAGATCCTTGCGACCCTTATTTGAATACTGCCCGATGGATACGGCAAGCGCCTGCTCCATTAATGTTCCCCTGAATGACCCAACGTGACACGAACCGTGGCTCGAATGACAACATAGCCGCGGTTCGTATCACGTTAACATGTCTTTAGTGCGATACCACGCTGACGGCCTCGCCGACGTTCTTTGCATTGCGTTTTGGCGACGTTTTGTAATGCGTGGAGTAGATCATCCCGCCCACGAATGTGATGCCGCCAACGAGGTTACCAACGCAGGTGGGCAATTCGTTCCACAGAAAATAATCCATCCAGGTGTACTGACCGCCGAGCATCAGACCCGAAGGGAACAGATACATGTTCACCACCGAGTGTTCGAAGCCCATATAGAAGAACACCAGAATCGGCATCCACATGGCGATGACTTTGCCGGACACCGACGTTGACATCATCGCCGCGACCACACCCGTGGACACCATCCAGTTACACATCACGGCGCGAATGAATAGCGTCAACATACCGGCCATACCAGCGGCTGCGTATCCAAGCGTGCGCGTCTCGCCGATCATTCCAATTTTATGACCGACGTCGTTCGGCTCCTTGCTGAAACCCATCGTAAATATAATCGCCATAAACACCGCAACGGTGAGTGCACCGGCGAAGTTGCCGATGAACACCAACCACCAATTACGCAGCACGCCACCCAGAGTGACGCCGGGCCTTTTGGCAATCAGTGCCAACGGCGCGAGCGTGAACACACCGGTGAGCAAGTCGAAGCCGAGTAAGTAAAGCAAACAAAAGCCAACCGGAAACAGCAATGCGCCGACCAAGGCGTTGCCAGTGTTGACGGTGATCGTGACGGCAAATGCAGCTGCGAGCGCCAAGATCGCGCCGGCCATATAGGCACGGATCAATGTGTCCTTGGTCGACATGAAAATCTTGGACTCACCTGCTTCGACCATCTTGGCTGCGAATTCAGCGGGGGCAACATAGGACATAGGTAAACTCCTTCAAGAACGTCGTGGCGATTTGTGATGGCGATGGCTGCTTGAATCGTGACCAAAGTTTTTAAAGCAAAAAAAACGCCGCAACTATCGCGCGACCTCGAGTGAGTGAGCTCTCGAGCGCGAAACGTTTGCGGCGCCATTACCTAGCGAACCCATTCGGGTGCGCATAACTATTTCGCAGCAAGACTGGTGCCAAGCGCGACTCGCTCAACAATCTGTCGTGCAATCAGCTGTTTATACTGTGTCGGGCCCGCTGTGCAGTTCACGACAGCGCATATCTCGCCACTAAAAAGCGCAACTTGCCGCATTAGTGGTCGACGATGGTGCGTTGCTGTCGTCAAACCTCGCTCGCACACCTGCAAAAACAACAGGACCATTCGTGTCAACGAGATAAACATCCTTGCTGTCGAAGACTCAACTGAATGTCTGGTTGGTTTTGTATTGGAACAGCTGGCGCGCTTTGCGATGGAATGCGTGGCCTGGTTTGAAGTGGAAACCGCTGGTATGGTTTGGACTGGAATCAGCGGTTTATTTGTAGTCGTTGAAGAAACGTCATCGATTAGCTTCATGCCGGTAACAAGCGCTCATGCATACACACTTAATGTTCCGTACATCGGTGGCTGCGAACTAGGTTTATGAGTTGCAGCAGGCCGAGCATATTGAACGTGTTGGATAGCCGACTTGGCAGCCGATAATGCAAGCTCGGCCTTATTGGCATCGCCGGATTTGATTTGCGAATCCAGCGACTGCAACTGCTGGCTTGCCGTCTGTTCTATTGGCTTATTCGCTTCGTCCGCCTTTACTTGCGCCAATTGCATTTTGAGTTGGTTCGCCGTCGCTTTGACCGCATCAACTCGACAGCAGTTGCTCGACATAGACAACATGATTCCTCCACATCGCTTGCTTTTCCCCTCCCTCAGGGAGAGGGTGCTCTGGACTCAATACGTTGATCTGTCACTGTCGGTTACGCTTGTAGAGTTATTTCACCGCAACACAACTTTTTTTGTGAGCTGATTCACAAGGCGCTAGATAAAGCTTCGCGGCGTTGTTCTGACTAACGACAGCGCGCTTCATTCATCGCCAACTTTGGTAGCAAACCAATTCGCTCTCGAGCTTCATCCAGCGTGAGTGAAAGCAGCGGCCAGAAGTCCCACTTGTGCGTCATATCCACATTGCATTGCGCACCACGATGCATCGCCCATAGCACCAACTCCGCATCGAAGTTATCGAGTTGTGGCGGCGTGGCCGGCGTCAAGAACACACCGTGATGAAATTGCAGCACGCCGAGCAAGACAAACACGAAACCATCTTCACGGCGATTGCCGCCTTGGAAACTCGCTTGCTGAATTTCACCGATGGGCGTTTGCTCGTGCTCCGCCAATAAATGACCAAAGTCGTGATAAATCAGAAAGTGCGGAATGCCGCCCGGTTCGCCGGGAAAGCCGTATCCCATCTGCGTCATATGCGTCCAGAACACACGACCCAGCGTATTCTCCGGCAATAATCCCAAGCGCTTATAGTCCCAGCGCCTTTCGGTATTGACGGCTTGCTTGAGAAAAAATGCCCGAAAAAAACTGAGTGCGCCACGTAGGCCATCGGTGGCATACGCCTCTTTGATCATGGCGCGGAACATGCGCCGTACTGCCGGCAATCGCACTCGTCGATGCTGATTGCGAGCTAGACGTTGCAACATGCTCGTCACGCTATCGTGCACGTCGAGCGCCGCAGCCAGTTCCATGACGAACGTTGCTGAGTTCGGCGATAAAGGGCGATTGAGCAGTGCCGCCACTGCGGCCAGTTGCACCAAGCGCTTGCGCTGATGTGCGCCGTCAAGAACGACTTGGGAGATAGCGATACTTTGTAGCTGCTCACAGTTACCAGCGTAATTCGTAATGCGTGCATAGGTTCGCAAGAACGATAGATGTTGCGGTGCAAGTGGCGTATCCGGTGCCAGCGCAGTGCGCAACACGCGCATCACAGTATCGAGTTGGGTATGGGAAAAGACATTGATATCCATGCGTGAGGCCTCAGTGTTTAATGGTTTGTTATCAATTCGCGTCGCCCTGAGTCTGTTCAAACTCTCTCGAGAGGGCGCAATGAATTGCGCCCCTACGTCACACAAGGTGTTTCCGGTGCGCGCACCGTCGCCAATGAAGTGCACCCACATCGAAACAGCATCTTTCCGTAGCGGCGCGATTTATCGCGCTCACGTTGGGAAACGCATCATCAGTGCGACTGTTGAACAGACCTTTAATAAGACAACGTGATTGCATGCGCGCAGCATTGCCTGAGCGGCTTGCGAAGTCGTGACGAAAGCGTTGGGTTTGCGTCTGGTTTCGGTTGTGCAGCTTTTTTAAAGTGATTTTCTCCCCTCCCGGTTCGAGAGAAGGGGCTTCAACACACGGCTCCGCTCAGTGACCGGAAAATAGCAATCCGGTCACTGAGCGAAGTCGAAGTGTCCGCGTTGCTTTGGGTCTGAGATGCAATTCCCGTTTACCACCCTCCGGCCCGCATAGTAGGCTAGGCGCCGTCCCACGTCGGCCTATGTCGTTCCATCAAGTAAGTGTGCCCAAGGACACGAGACAGACGCTCATGAACTCTCCGGGAACTGAGCCTTCCGTGTTGCGCTTCGCCGAGTTCGATCTCGACGAAGCTAACGCATCCTTGTTACGCGCCGGCCAATCCGTGTCGTTGCCGCCAAAGGCGTTTGCAGTGCTCTGCCATCTTGCCCGCCAGCCGCGCCAACTCGTACGTAAGAACGATTTGCTCGATGCGGTGTGGGGACATCGGCATGTCAGCGAATCGGTGCTCAAGACAACCGTCAGTCAGATTCGCGCCGCGCTCGGCGACGATTCGGCGCAACCACGGTTCATCGAAACGGTGTCGCGACATGGTTATCGTTTTGTCGGTGTGATGACATCGCTGAGCAGCACGCACGATCTTGCAGATGCAGTCAGCGTCAATGACCACCACGCCATTGCCACAGCCGCACCGATTGCACCGCTAACACTCATCGGTCGCGAATTCGCACTGACTCGTTTACGCAGCGCGTGGTCGCGAGTGTGTAAAGGCGAACATGAAGCGATATGGGTTGCCGGCGAAGCCGGTGTCGGCAAGACTTCGTTGATCAAATACTTTGTCGCGGAGCTGCCCGCAGCGGCGATTGCTTGGGGTCATTGCGTAGAGCACTACGGCAGCGGCGAGCCTTGCCTGCCGATACTGGAAGCCTTGCGTGAGCTTGCTACCCGCCAGCCACGATTGCCCGCGTTGATGCGCGATGTCGCGCCCACTTGGGCAGTGCAAATGCCGTGGTTGGTCAATGCCGCCGAGCGTACTGAGTTGTTTCGTGAGATTGCCGGTGTGCACCCCGATCGCATGGTGCGTGAGTTGCTGGAGTTGCTCAGTCGCTTGAGCGCTGAGCAACCCTTGCTGCTGGTGACGGAAGATTTGCATTGGTCCGATCCCACCACCTTGCGCATTCTCGATCACTTCGCCCGTCAACAACGCAAGCTGCCGGTATTGTGGCTATCGAGTTTTCGCCTGGCGCAAGTGATTGCTGAGCAACATCCGCTGGCGGGATTGCGCCATGAGTTGCGTCTGCATCGTCACTGCGAAGAGCTGTTACTCGATTCGTTCTCTGAACACGAAGTCGCTGCGTACCTCAACTCGCGTATGCCCGGCAGCGGCACGCATGAAGCGCTGGTGCACCGTATTCATCATCACACGGAAGGTTTGCCGTTGTTCGTGGCCAACGTTGCCGATCACTTGCTAGCGCAACTCGATCTCGCTTCCGACAACACCGCAGAACAATTAACCGCCGCCGAATCGCAGCCGTTGCCGGTACCCGATAGCTTGAGCGGCGTCATCGAAAAACAATTGCGTCGACAAAGCATGGAAGTGCAGGCCATGTTGGGCGCCGCCAGCGTCTGCGGCGTGGAATTTCGTGCCTCGCTGTTGGCGGCCTTACTGGATCGCGATGTCGACATCGTGCAATCGCAATGCGATGAACTGGTCAGCCGACAATATTGGTTGCGGCATGTGGACATCATCGAATTGCCGAACGGCGATTTCGATTCGCGTTATGAATTCGTGCATGCCTTGTATCAACGCGTGCTTTATCAATGTCTGCCGGTGCCCGTGCGCGTTAAATATCATCGCGCCTATGCACGCGTGCTGTTGAGCGGCGAATCATCCGATGTGTTGGCCGCCGAAGTCGCTTCGCATTACGAACGCGGCCATGACTCGTTGTCGGCAATGCGTTGGTATGCCGCCGCCGCACAGGCAGCGTTGGGACGATTCGCGCCCATCGCTGCGGCGCAATTGGCCGAGAAAGGATTGTCATTGGTCGACAAATTGCCGATGAGCGCCGAGCGCCTGGTGGCCGAGTTCGATCTCATACGTCCCTGTGGTGCAGCAGCGGCACTAGTGAAAGGTGTAGCTTCACCCGAAGCCGAAGCGTGCTCGCGTCGCGCCTACACACTGTATGAGTCCTTGCCGCCGTCGCCGCAACACGCCATCGGTTTAAATGGACTCGGTTGGTTGCACTATGTGCGCGGCGAATTTCAAACCGCACTCGATCTCGCCACGCGACTCGCTGCGATTGCCGAACAACACAATGATCCCGTGTTGCGCGTGTTCGGTTACAACTTGAGCGGCGTCTCACTGGTTAATCGCGGCGAACTGGTTGCCGGCTGCGCGGCGTTGGCACGCGGTATCGAACTATGCGCCGGCATCAGCGACAGTTTGCCGCTCAACGGTTTCATCATCGATCCCGAATGCTCCATGCATTTCAATATCGCTTACCCATTGATTGATCTAGGCGAGTTCGATCGTGCACGAAGGCACTTGGCGCAAGGCATTGCTCGCGCCGAACGTATTCGTCAACCCATGTCGATGATGCTGTCGCACTGGACCGGCGGCATGCTCGCCGTGCGCATCGACGATATCGATGCCGTCAAACATCACGCCGACGCTGTCGCACAAATCGTCGAACAAGCCATGCTTAGTCAAGGCGAAGGCCCAGCCTTGTGGTTGCGAGGCTGGGTCACCGCCATGCAAGGCAATGGCAGAGAAGGCCACGACCTCATCATGCGCGGCTTCGATTGCCACGCCCGCCTCGGCATGTATGCCGGTTGCACAGAAGTACTCACCTACGCCTGCAGCGCATTGATTCAAGCCAAAGACTGGCAAGGCGCACAACAACGCCTCGCGGATGCACGCGCCTTGGCCAAGAAAATCGGCGAAGACTTGGTAGCACCACGACTGGATATGTTGGCTGGCGAAATTGCGCTGGCTACTGAAGGGCATGAAACGGCGCGGGTGTATTTCAAATCGGCATTGTGGCTTGCGCGTGAGCAACAGGCGCGGGGGATGGAGTTACGGTTGTTGGTGATGTTGGTGGAGTTGGAGGGTTCTGGTGATGAGGATGTTGAGGCGTTGAGGGGGTGTTATTTGAGTGTTGATGGGGGGAAGGATTTGGGGGTTTATATGCGGGCGGCGGAGGTTCTCACGACCCACAGCTAGGTATCCTTCATAAAATCATCGGCAAACGGTTACCTTAATCCTTCTTCACGCGATTCCATTCTGCCTTCAAAATCTTTTTACACTGCGCATTCAGCGCTTGCGCTGCCTCTGGAAACTCAGAATGGCGGTTCTTCTCACAGGCGGATTGTCGGACGCTTCCGAGTGCCTTAAGTAGTTCGTTGTGATCACTTTCTGTAGGGTTGAGCAAAAGCTCGACATGATTGGCAAGATGTATAAGGCGGACCCATTGCTGATTGTTCTCTACATCCGCGCTTGACTGGTCCTTTGGACCGTATCCATAACTGTGCCGATAGAGCCATGATGCGACCGCAACGAACTCCGCGACGCGATCACGTAAGTTATCGATCCATTTTTGCCGCATTGGAGCGAGCGTTTGGCGTCGTGAGATACGTAGAGTTATGAGCGGTCCAACGAATAATGCCAGCGCGGCGATGACAAATGATCCCAATGGAATCCATGCGATGAGGGATGTATCAGGGGCTGTCATCGAGGTCTCCTTCGATTCTTTTAACGTTGGTTTTCGTCGTCCTCTAGGACACGCACAACTTCCTCCAAGAGTTTGTCGAGGTCTGACCAGAAGGCAACTTGTGTTCGTGTCGGTAGAGATTCCTTTCGGCGAATTTGAGTGTGGAGGTTTGCGTCTGCATGATTCCGTAGTGAATTGTCGAGCTGCTGCATAGATTTGCGAAAAGACTTGCTGCACGAGTAGTTGTTTGCCACCTCACTGAACGACTTATAGCCGAAGATCGGCGGTATATGATCGACTATGCTCCGTACGAGCATAGAGCACGTAATAAAGGCGTCACGTTCAAAGGCCTCATTCAGTTCTTCGCACATCCTCACCAAGCGAGTTGGATCCCACTTCTTGTTCAACAAGGAATTCAATTTGCTGAGCCTGGCAGGATCGACATACGAATGCGCGAGCGCCATGCCTTGAGCCCCAGTAACTTCGCCGTTGCCATCTTTCTGCGCTACGCCTGAATGCTGTAATTTCTGAATCTGCTGATGCATTGCGCCAACAAGATCATTAAATGTTTGATACTTCAATATGCGATCCGACAGTACGATGTCGAAGTGTGATCCGTTTGGGTAAGTGCTCAAACTTTCGAATATCGGTGCGTCCAACAAAAATCCGAATGCAATTTCCACTCGCTTATTCGGCATGTCGGCAAGTATTGCGATTTCTCGGACTGAGAATTTTTCATCTGGATTTTCGATGAAGCTGGCTCGCAACACATCGAACAGATGCGAACAAAGATACCGCATGCTTTCAGCATCTGGCAGGACGCTTGCCAGCTCAATTAGACCGAGGAGTGGCAATCTTAGGTACTTGCCATCGCGATACTTTATTTGACCAACTTCAACTAAGCGCTCTACTTCTTCAATATCATTTGGATGTTTCGCCAAAAAAAGCCGCCTACTCACACCAGACGGCTCACTCTGGGTAGCTTTGAAAAGATCCTTTAATAACTCCTTCTTTTGAGTCATTTGGCAATCACTAACACCTGTAGGTTGGTTCGCTAGGTTAAATATAGACGATACCAGGCGCCATGGTAAAAGGTGCCGGGCACCGCGTTCGGGGTTATTAAGAAAGTGTCGAAGGGGTCACTGGATCATAGCAATGAGGCCAGATCGCCGGGCTTGTTGGCTCGAAGACTTGCCGAGAATTGAACTGCAGCAGCTAAAGGCCGTTAGTACCGTTGCTAGGAGGATGACTTGGGATCGTAGCCTTCCGCTACACCACCCGTACCTTTTAGTGCCAAGATGGTTTCATAGTTGCGGCTACGCACATAGTGATCCAAAGCAATGTGAATGGCTTTTCGTGCGGTGCGAACGTTTGCCAGTTTCTTAACGCGATAGACGAGTTCGGCATCCAAAGCGATGTTGGCGCGGACAACGTTACGGTGCTTGAGTATTTTCACGGTGTTGAGGACAGCCATAAGCTGTTTTGATTGACGCAGTCAGGCCATATCAACTAAGGCATTCCTGTGAGCGGCGACACTAAGTCCAGCAATACATTAATTTCCTTCAAGCAGCCAACTTAAGCTTAGGACGCAGCCCCGCTCTAGCAGCCAACCGCACCAGCAAATCAAGACTAAAGCGACTGATAGCACCGCGCTTGATGTCCGACACTCTTGCCTGCGTTACGCCAAGCACTTTGGCGGCGGCGGCTTGTGTCATGTCGGAGTTTGCGAGCCATTGCGACAGGCCGATCATCAAAGTGGAGCGAATCTCCATCTCAGCGGCTTGGTCTGGATCGTACAAATCATTGAAGACGCTCTTGGCCTTCGGTTTGGCTTTCTTAGGCATAACTCACCTCAAAATAGCTTTCAGTTGCTCGCGGTCGTGTGGCGATATAAATGATGCAAATGCGCTTGTCGCGTCTCGCAAACGAATCTCCTTAACACCCGGACCAATACTTGGCATCGGTTTCCAATCGTCCGGATCAAGTCCTGATTGCACACGGAATAATTGATATCCGGGTGGAAGGACTTGAGATCAGTCCTGCTGCTTCCTTGCTACACAACTTTTTTCATGACGAGATATGCGCGATGTGGAATATTTTCACAAGGGACGTATTCGCTGATTCTCGGTCAGTCCTCGTGGCTAACCCAGAAATTGCCTGAGAATGACTGCCTACTAGTAACGGCCAAATGGGAATTTGGCTCCGTCCAATTGGGAATGGCCCGTCCCTTAATTCCCCCAATCCAGACCATAACCAGACCGCGTCGTGACGACTTGCCGGCGTTGCGTTCGTAACCTGCTCGCCATCCCGCAGCGATAGGAGCAGTCATGGTTCTCAGTCCTCACAGCAGTTATCCGCAGTCACTGGCGTATGTGATTCGCCTGCATCACGACTGCGCGTCGGATGCGCGTGTATTCGCCGGCCGGGTGGAGCACGTGGCGTCGGGACGGCAGTTTGAGTTTCGTTCGGCCGAGGAGCTGATCGCGTGTCTGGTGCGCGATGCGGCGTGCAATGGCAATGATTCGTTGGAGCGCGCGCCATGATCACTGCTCTCTTCAATGAATTTTTCTCACTGGCTTTTTATTCACGGTTTTGGGTCCGCGCTATACAGTTCACGCTTTCCCCTTGCGTTGCTGTTTGGCCCCGGTTGCATGGCGTATCGCCGCGCCGGAATTCGGTCGCGCTGGCCCGCCGGAATGTGTCGTTGCGACATGTTCCGTTTTTTATTCTCAAGTGTGTGGCGATGCTGAGCACGAGTGTGCTTTGCATGGCGCAGGCATCGGCAACGCATGTGGTGCATGTGGCATTGGTCAGCGACGGCCCTGCAGCGCGCGAGCCCATTTCGGCGGCGTTGCTGCAAGCCGAAGTTGTCAATGTGATCGGCAACGATGTGAGCATCGAGATGCCGAGCAACAAACATCTGGTCGGCGATTGGACTCTCGAAGGCGCGGATGCGGCGCTCGATCGCGCGCTGCAGGACAAAGAGGTCGACATCGTATTGACGCTGGGTGTGCTCACCTCGCATCAAGCAGCACAACGCAGTGCATTGAACAAGCCAGTCATCGCGGCGGCAGTAATCGATCCTGAGTTACAGCACTTTCCGTTGCACAACGGCACCAGTGGCCGTCGCAACTTTACTTACGTTGCCGACTTTCAAGGCATCGAACAGAACCTGAGCACCTTTTACAAGGTGGTGGGCTTCAAGCATCTGGTGGCATTGATCGACGCTGATCTGTTGCGCGCCTTGCCGAGCTTGGCTGACAAATCCGATGCGCTGGCGGCGAAGTTGAACATCCGCATCACACGCGTACCGGTGACGGGTGATATCAACGCTGTGTTGTCAGCGCTACCTACCGATGCCGATGCTGCCTATGTCACCGGCCTGCGACTTAACGAAGCCGATCAACGCGAGTTGATCCGTGCACTCAATACACGTCACGTGCGTACCTTTTCCGGTGTCGGTCGCAGCGATCTCGAAGCGGGCATGCTGATAACCAGCGGTGGCATGCAAGCCGATGCGTCGCGTCTGGCGCGTCGTCTGGTGTTATCCATCCAGCGTATTGCTCAAGCTAACGACAAAGCGAATGAGATGTCGGACTTCGCCGTAGGCTTTGCGGCGGAGCGACGCGTGGTCATCAACATGCGCACCGCGCAAGCGATTGGCTTCTCACCACGCTGGCAGGATCTTACCGATGCCGAACAATTGTATGCCGAGGTGACTGCCTTGCCATCGCTGTCGTTACTCGATGCCATGCATGCCGCATTAATGGACAACCCGGCATTGGCGGCGAGCCGTGCGCGTCTGGAGAGCAGTCATGATGATGTACGCATCGCGCGCAGTAGTTTGTTGCCCTCGTTGGATGCCTCTGTCGCACGTACTCGCATCGATGCGGATCGTGCCAGTCCGTTGACGCAAGCCGAGAACACCACCGCAGGCAATCTGACGCTGCAGACGACGCTGTACTCGGAACGCGCCTGGGCCAATTACTCCATCAAGCGCTGGCTCGATGAAGCCAATCGTCAAGGCGAACGTCAGGACATGCTCGATACCTTGCAGGACGCCGCCACTGCGTATCTCGACGTGTTGCGCGCCAAGTCGGTGGAAGCAGTGCGTCGCGACAATGTGGAGAACACGCGCAAGAATCTCGAAACCTCACGCGTGCGTGAAGCAGTGGGTTTAGCGGAACGTTCCGACTATCTGCGCTGGGTGGCGCAATTGGCGCGCGACAAACAGCAGTTGTTATCGGCTGAGGCGAATCGCCGTCAGGCTGAAGTGGAATTGTCGCGTCTCATGCATCGTTCGGCTGCGCAGCCTTATCAAACGGTGGAGACCGGCCTCGATGACCCACTGGCGTTGGTGTCGAGCGCACGCGTGCAATCGTTTCTGGATACGCCGGCGAAGTGGGCGGTGTTCACTGACTACGCGGTGAATACATCCTTGCAACAAGCGCCGGAGATTGCACAAGCCGACGCCGTGTTATCTAGCCGCGAACGCGCACTGACTGCATCGCGTCGTGCTTTCTACTTGCCCGATGTGGCGTTGGTGTCCAAGGGTTCGCGTTGGTTGAGCAAGAGCGGCGCCGGTTCAACGTCTATGCCGGGATCGCCCAATGACGATTCATGGAGCGTCACGTTGCAAGCCAGCTATCCCATTTTCACTGGCGGCTTGCGCACTGCGCAGTTATCGCAAGCCAAGCATGAGCTGCGTGCGACGACAGCCGATCGCAACACAATCAGTGATGCAGTGGAAGCACGCACTCGCGCTGCGTTGCATCGCACCGGTGGTTCGTATCCCTCCATCGAGCTATCGAACACCGCTGCCAAAGCCGCCGATGAAAACCTGGCGATGGTGAGCGATGCCTATGCACGCGGTGTAGTGACGGTGACGGAACTCATCGATGCACAAGAAGCATCGCTCAATGCAGGCCTTGCTGCGGTGGATGCCAAGTACAGCTTCTTATCCGACTTCGTCGCTGTGCTGCGCTCCATGGGTCAATTCGACATTTTGCTGGAATCCGCTTCGCGTGAAGCGTGGTTGCAAGAGGTCGAACAATGGTTTCGTGAGCATCCGCAGGGTTAATTGATTTATGTGATTTGTGTGCCCCCACCCTAACCCTCCCCCGCACGCGGGGGTGGGCAGGGTGGGGGAAATAAAAACAGATTCTGAAACTTTTAGATTGGTCTCGAGGAAGACATATGTACACCGTCAATCGACACACGCGCAGCCACCGGTTGCTATATCTGCTGCTCATCAGCGTACTGCTCAGCGCATGCGCTAAAAAAACAGAAGCACCACTGCCACCACGACCAGTGCGCACGCTGATTGTCAGCGACTCCACAGGCGGCACGAGCGCCACCTACACCGCAGAGATCCGCTCACGCTATGAAACCGATTTAAGTTTTCAGGTGGGTGGCAAAGTAATCAGCCGCAGCGTCGATGTCGGCGTAACGGTGAAACGTGGTCAGATGCTGGCGCAACTTGATCCCACCGATGAAGCGACGCATGTCGATGCAACTAGGGCTGCAGTCACTGCTGCGCAAGCCGAGCTGGATCGCGCGCGTACGGAAGAAGCGCGTTATCGCGATCTGTTGGAACGGGGTTTAACTACGCGGGCCGCGTATCTCGCACAACAAACGCAGGTGAAGACCACGCAGTCGCGATTGGATCAGGCCAATGCCGATCTCAAGTTAGGTCTGCAACGCGTTGGTTACGCTTCGTTGCGCGCTGATCAAGACGGCGTGATCACAAAGGTGATGATTGAAGTAGGTGCAGTGATCGGTGCAGGCCAGAAAGCGATCAGTCTTGCGCGGCCAAGTGAGCTGGAAGCGGTGTTCGATGTGCCTGATGCGTACATCGATGAAGTGCGTCATACCACTACAGCCACCATGAGCTTGCTCAACGATTCCAGCCAGCAATATGCGGCGCGCATTCGTGAAATCTCGCCGAGTGCTGATCCGGTGACGCGTACTTATCAAGTCAAAGCGACGTTGCCCAAGCCACCGGCCAGCTTGCACTTAGGTATGACGGTGGCGATGAAGTTGCCGCTTTCGACCAGCAAGGCATTGGCGTTGCCGGCTACCGCATTAACGCAACAAGGACATGAGGCTGCGGTGTGGATCGTCAACTCAGCACATCGTCTTGAACTGCGACCCGTGCAAGTGGAGCGTTATGAATCGGATCGCGTGATGATCGCCGGTGGCTTGAATGCCGGCGAACGCGTAGTGACTGCGGGCGTGCACAGACTGGCCGCACAGGAAGAAGTTCGTTTGCTTGAGGAGATCGCGCAATGAGTGCGAATGACAAGACATCGTTCAACGCCTCGGCGTGGGCGTTGCAACACAAGTCGCTGGTCGGTTTCATGATGGCGTTGTTGTTACTGGCTGGCTTCATTGCCTACCAGAAGCTGGGTCGCGATGAAGATCCGCCGTTCACCATCAAGACCATGCTGGTGCGTGCCATGTGGCCCGGCGCCGATGCCGAACAAACCGCCAAGCAAGTCACCGATCGTATGGAGAAGGCGTTGGAATCGCTGCAGTACGTGGATGTGGTGACGAGTTACACCAAGCCCGGCGAAGCAACCTTGTTCGTCAACTTGCTCGATAGCACGCCGCCAGAAGCGGTGCCGGATCAGTGGTATCAGGTGCGCAAAAAGATCGGCGACATGCGCGGCTCGCTGCCGCAGGGCACGGTGGGGCCGTTCTTTAACGATGATTTCGGCGATGTGTATGGCGTGATCTATGCACTGACCAGCGATGGCTTTTCGTATCGCGAGTTGCGCGATCGTGCTGAGTTCATTCGCGCCGAGTTGTTGCGCCAACCTAATGTCGGCAAGGTGGACTTGATCGGCGTGCAGGACGAAGTGTTCAACGTCGATTTCTCCACACGCCAATTGGCCGGCATGGGCATCGACAGTGACATGGTGGCGAACACGCTGCGTGCGCAAAATGCAGTGATTGCTTCCGGCACGCTGGAAACCGCCAACGAACATATCGCGGTACGCGTCAGTGGCGCGCTGGATTCGGTGGAGTCGTTGGAAAATGTGGGCATTCGCGTTGGCGACCGACAGTTGCGTTTGAAAGATATCGCCACGGTGACGCGCGGCTATGTCGATCCGCCCAAGCCGCAGTTTCGTTATAACGCCGAGCCCGCCATTGGCGTCGGCGTGGCGATGTCGAAGGGCGGCAATGTTCTCGACATGGGTCAGGCGTTGGAAGCGGCGATCAAACGTCTGGAAGCCGATCAACCGGTGGGCATGGAACTTCATCGCGTAGCCAATCAGCCGGACGTGGTGCACGAATCCGTTGGTGAATTCACCAAGACCTTGTTTGAAGCTATTGTCATTGTGTTGTTGGTGAGCTTTGTCAGCTTGGGTATGCGCGCCGGCATGGTGGTGGCCATCAGCATTCCGCTGGTGTTGGCAATTACCTTCGTGTGCATGCAGATCTATCACATCGACTTGCAACGTATTTCATTGGGCGCGTTGGTGATTGCATTGGGTTTATTGGTCGACGACGCCATGATCGCCGTTGAAATGATGGTGACCAAGTTGGAAGAAGGTTACGACAAGTTCAAAGCGGCCACCTTTGCCTACACCTCGACTGCGTTTCCCATGCTCACCGGCACGTTGGTATCGGTAGCGGGCTTCCTGCCGGTGGGCTTTGCCAAGAGTGGCGCAGGCGAATACTGCTTTACGCTGTTTGCCGTGGTGGGTATTGCGTTGCTGGTGTCGTGGCTCGTGGCGGTGATCTTTACGCCCTATATCGGCAATGCGTTGCTCAAGGAAAAATCTGCATCTGAAAAACACGAAGCACATGGCCACAGCGAAGGCAAAGGCGCGCGCTGGTTCCGTGGTGCCTTGGTATGGTCGCTGGCCAATCGTCGCAAAGTCATCATCGGTACCGCCGTGGCATTTGTGATCTCGGCAGGCTTGTTCACACTGGTTGAACGAGAGTTCTTCCCCGCATCGGATCGTCCTGAATTGCTGGTGGATTTGCGTCTGGCGCAAAACGCTTCGATCGACGCAACGGAGAAACAAGTGGAGCGTCTTGAAAAGGTGCTCAAGTCCGACCCGGACATTCTTTATCACACCTTCTATGTGGGTTCAGGCGCGGTGCGTTTCTATCTGCCGCTGAACGTGCAGTTGGAAAACGCCAACTTCGCACAAGCGGTGGTAGTCACCAAGAGTTATGCAGTGCGTGACCGCGTGCGCGCACGCCTGGAAGCCGAGTTGGCCAACTACGATAACTTGATGGCGCGCGTGCAGCCTCTGGCATTGGGACCACCAGTAGAATGGCCGATTCAATATCGCGTCAGTGCACCCACCATCGACGGCACGCGCCGCGTGGCGGAGCAGGTCGCCGACATCGTTCGCCACAATTCGAATACCAGCCTGGTGAATTTCAATTGGAATGAAATGACCAAGTCGGTGCGCATTGAGATCGATCAGGATAAAGCGCGGCAATTGGGTGTGAGTTCGGAAACGGTGGCGCGTTCGCTCAATAGCGTGCTCAGTGGTCGGGCTGTTACGCAGTTGCGCGACGACATTTATCTCATCGATGTACTCGGCCGTGCGCAAGCGCGCGATCGTGGTGATCTCGATGTGTTGCGTGATCTGGAAATTCAAACTACACGTGGCGCATCGGTGCCGTTGGCGCAAATCGCTACGTTCAAATATGGTCTGGAAGAATCCACCATCTGGCGGCGCGAACGTTTGCCGACCATCACCGTGCAAGCGGAGATCGCCAGGCACATGCAAGCCGCGACGGTGATCAAGCAATTGCAACCGGAGATCGATGCGCTGCAAGCCAAGCTGCCGCAGGGTTATCGCATTGAAGTGGGTGGTTCCGTGGGTGAAAGCGCCAAAGGTCAGAACTCCATCTTCGCAGTGATACCGGTGATGGTGTTGGTGATGTTGTTTATTCTGATGGTGCAACTGCAAAGCGTGCAGAAGTTGCTGTTGGTGATGTTCACCGCGCCACTGGGCATCATTGGTGTGTCGCTGGCGTTGCTTGCCAGTCACAAGCCATACGGCTTCGTCGCTATGCTCGGATTCTTCGCACTCACCGGCATGATCATTCGCAACTCAGTGGTGTTGATGGCGCAGATCAAGGACAACGAAGATGCCGGCATGGAACGTGGTGCGGCCATTGTCGAAGCCACCATGCATCGCTTGCGGCCCATCTTGCTCACCGCAGCCGCGGCCATTCTCGGCTTGATCCCCATTGCTGAAGCGGTGTTCTGGGGACCGATGGCTTACGCCATGATGGGTGGTCTGTTGGTGGCAACTTTACTGACGCTGTTCTTCCTGCCGGCGTTATATGCGGCGTGGTATCGCGTGCCGTTACCTGCGACCGCTCCCGCCACACAGGTAACGGCATTGCAGCCATTGCGGCCAATCGATGCGGGTTGAAGCGGGAATGACGGCTGTTGTTGCTTTGATTAGTCTTGCTTGTAACGTACCAGCAACACCGGTACCGGCGCAGTGCGAATCACTGTCTCTGCGTCGCTGCCCAACGTCAGGCGATTGATGCCGCGACGACCATGTGTGCCCATGACGATTAAATCCGCAGGCCATTGGTTGGCCTGCGACACGATCATAGTTGCTGCGGGACCGCCGATGGACTCGAGCAACACCGACTGAGGTTCCAGACCGTTTTCGCGCACCAACGCTTCGGCTTGCTTCAAGATTTCCTGGCCACCTTTACGCAAGGACTCAAACAGTCCTTCCGAATACATGACGCTGCCGTACGTGTAATCGATGATCAATTCGTTGACGATGTGCAGCAAGCGCAACTGGGCGCCGACGTCCTTCGCCAACTTGATGGCTTCCATCAAGCCTTTCTTTGCGGTATCGCTGCCATCGACGGGAACAAGAATTTTGCGGTACATAGTTTGTCCTTAGGTTCCGATCATTGAGCTAATGCTGATGATCATTACCCATCGGAAATTACGCAATGTGCATTCCCGAAGCGCACTACGTGTAACAAGCAGGCATAACGATTGAGGTCCGCTAATCCGCCGGCCAGCGTGTCAGATAATCGGCGACGGCCTCGAGTTCTTCTGGTGCATAAGTGCCGAACATGCGATGCATGTCGTCGCTGATGTTGCTGCGTTGCGCCCGCGCCATCATGAGCATTTGCTTGACCAGGTAGCTGTAATGCTGGCCACGCAAATTTGGCACCCATAAATCTGCGTTGCCTTCGGCGGTCCTGTCGTGACAACTGGCACAGTAGTCGAAAAAGATCTTTTTGCCCGCTGCAAGTGCATTGCCGTCACCTTTGGACGGGGAAGTATTCATCGGCAAGTTGGCCACATAGGCGACGATGTCGGCAATGGCTTGCGCATCGAGTGTGCCGCGTTGTGTCAGCACGCCATGCATGGTGTCGTTGGCACGTTCGAAGTCGATGAAGTCGACCAGTTGCTTGAGAAGATATTCGTACTGTTGCCCAGCCAATGCGGGTACTTGCCGATCGGCAACGCCTTGCGCATCGCTTTGATGGCATTGCGCGCAATGCTTGTTGAATAGCTTGACGCCGCGTTGTTCATTGGGCGTGGCGGCCAGTGCAGCGCTTAAAGTGGTATCGGGAGTAGGGCGGCCAGACGTAGCAATGCCCCGGGCTTCGCATACGAAGGCACACAGGAATGTGACTGCAGTAGCAAGACAGAAGCGCGATGCGGTCTTCATTCTGATTCTCTCTAACTTACTGATCCAGGCTATAGGATGAATGTGGTTGCGGCATCTCAACATGTCCCGGCAACAGTTTGGCAAAACTCTGCATGACGGATTCTTCGCCGTGTACGAGAAACGTTCGGCTTGCTTTGGTCTGTGTATGCCATGACTTTAATTCATCGCGATCGGCGTGTGCCGAGAAGCCATTGACGGTGTGAATGGTCGCGCGTACGGGAATTTCTTCGCCAAACAACGTTACGGTTTTCGCACCGTCGATGATGCGTCGCGCCAACGTGCCGCGTGCAGCATAGCCGACGAAAATAATGCTGGAGTCCTCACGCCATAAATTGTGCTTGAGGTGATGGCGCACTCTGCCGCCGGTGCACATGCCTGAGCCGGCAAGAATAACTGCGCCGCCGGTGACTCTGTTCAATGCCATGAAGGCGGTGGTTTCGCGAATGAGATGTAATCCCGACACCTGAAAGGGATCGCGCTTCGATGTCAGCAAGGCCAGTGTCTGCGCATCAAAGCATTCCGGATGGCGTGCAAATATTTCGGTGGCGTTGATCGCCATCGGTGAATCCAGAAATACTTGTATCGATCCCGGCAAGGTTTTTTGTTCGACACCTTCGCGCAAGTAAAACAGCACTTCTTGCGCGCGCTCCAATGCAAACGTCGGAATGATGACATTGCCGCCGCGTGCAAACGCGGCATTGATCGCGGCATAGAGCTCAACGACCGAGTCCGGCAGATTGCGATGGCAGCGATCGCCGTAGGTGGTTTCCATCACTACGATGTCCGCAGGTGGCGGCACCACCGGATCTCGCAGTAGCGGACGATCTTTATTGCCGAGGTCGCCGGAGAAAATCGCGCTGCGATGTCGGCCTTGTTCTTTCAGGTCCAGACGGATGCTGGCCGAACCCAGAATATGGCCGGCATCGTAGAAAGTTGCCGACACGCCGGTGGTCAGTTCGATTGTCTGGTTGTAGCTAGCAACGCGACCGAAGTAATCGAAGCTATTCATCGCGTCCAGTAACGTATAAAGCGGCGTCGGTAAAAAACCGTTCTTGCGCCGCGCCTGTCGCCGTTGCTGGCGCACCGCATCTTCTTCGGCAAGATGCGCTGCATCGAGTAACACCACACGCGTTAACTCGCGTGTAGCAGCGGTGGTAATGATCTCGCCGCGGAAGCCGCGACTAACCAGCAGCGGTATACGGCCACAATGATCGAGATGGGCATGCGTGAGCAGAACGTAATCGATGCGTTCGGGATCGAAGCCAAAATCGGCGGTGTTTTCCTCCTCCAGTTCGCGACCGCCTTGAAACAGACCGCAGTCGATCAGAATCCGTTTGCCGTTGCATTCGACCATGTGGCAGGAGCCGGTAACGTCGCGATCGGCGCCGTGAAAGGACAATTTCATTTACATTTCTCGTTCGGTCGCTACCGCGTTTGAGCAAGCTGTGAGTCGGTCGGCGGCTTCTGCTGATTGATGTTCATTACGCCACGGATAGCGACGACTCTCCATCGCGGCAATGCGAAAGTTTAGGGGGAAGCACGTAGTCGGTCACGGTGCTCAGGCGTTTGTTGTCTGAACCGCCAATCGCAAGCGAGCTACGTAGCGCCCGCAACGGTATCTGGATGTTCCCACTTGTTCGCAACCGGGCGACTTTGGATAGTGTGGCCAGTCAAATGAAAACAAGGTCTCATGTTGCAGCGTCATTCATGGCTGGTCGTGGTCGCGCTAGGTTGCGTCGCTGTTCATCACTCGGCGTCGGCAGCCGACTATTCAGCGATGAACGGGCAACAATTGTTTGGCCGATTTTGTTCTGCCTGTCATGGCGCTGCGGCGCACGGCGATGGTCCGGTTGCCTCGTCGTTTCAGATTCAGGTGCCCGATCTCACCTTGCTGGCGCAGCGTCACGGAAGCCGTTTTTCCGTCGAGCTGATCGAGAAGATCATCGATGGTCGTCAGCCCATTGCGGCTCATGCTGAGCGCAACATGCCGGCATGGGGTGAGGAATTCACGCGCGCGGAGATGGGGCAGTCCGAAGCTGAGCAAGCCACGCGTATAGCTATCAAGAAGATCGCCGATTATCTCGTGTCGATACAGCGTGAGTCCACGCTTGCGCGACCACCAAAGAAGTAACGGCGTAACGCAATGACCAGGCGGATTGTCGTTATCGATGGTCATCCCGATGCAAGCGAGCAACGCTTTGTTCATGCACTTGTCGAGGCATATAAAAGTGCCGCGGAGCAAGCGGGACATGTTGTCCGAGTCATTCGTCTGGCGACGCTCGACTTTCCTCTGTTGCGAGGGAACGATGAGTTCCTCAAAGGCACGCCGCCAGATGTAATAGCAAAGGCGCAGCAAGACATTGCGTGGAGCAATCATCTGGTCATCTGTTATCCGTTGTGGCTGGGTGACATGCCAGCCTTGCTCAAGGGCTTTTTCGAGCAGGTCATGAGGCCCGGTTTTGCATTTGAAGTCGTCGCGAAAGGTCGCTCTTACAAGAAGCGACTGGCAGGAAAGTCTGCCCATGTGTTTGTCACCATGGGGATGCCGGGATTTGTTTATCGCTGGTATTTCCGTGAGCACAGCGTGAAAAGCCTGGAGCGGAATGTATTAAAGTTTGTTGGCATCAAGCCCGTGCGTACCAGCATCATTGGTGCGGTGGAGACGATGACCAATCGACAACGCATTAGATGGATCGACAAAGCATGTAGATTCGCCAGACAAGGCAATTAGGAACGGTGACTTTACACACCTGGTACTTATACCGAAGGAATATCTCGAGATATCCCTTGTCAACTTTACTGCAAAATTCGAAGCAAGTCATTGCAACTGGCAATTTGCAACAGCTCCACTGAGAGTGACCGGCGCCGGATACGCAGGTATGTGATGTCGAGTAGCGCCCGGATGAATGCTTTTCAATGTCTGCATGACATGTTCCGGCGTACCCAAATCGCTCCAGCCACAGCCTTGAACGGGTAGCAGGCGCAGCGCAGGTGAGGGCTGTTGTTCCAGCAACTGGCGCGAGAAGTCGATGGTGGGTAGGCGCGCATAAAATTCCGCAAAATTCGCTGCATCAATCTCACCACGCTTCCGTCTCATCAATGACACACGCATGTCGGCGATGACTCGCGGATAGCGTTGTGAGAACAGCTCGAGCAATGCAGTGGCCTTCGCCACAATGATGAAGGCATTGAGTACCGCGCCGGCTTGCGTCAATTCAATGCAACGACGCATCGTCGGTTTTTCGATAAAGCCGCAGATGCGGTAAACGCCATCATCTTTGACATCGGAGGGAGTGATGTAGCCAAGCTCCGGATCCGGCCGCTCGGACTGCATGCCTAGCAACACGATGTGTTCGCGGTGCTGACGAACGTGAGCTTCGGCAGCGCGCAATGCACATGCCAGAATGATCGTATCTTGCACGTAGTGATCCGCCGGCATCAGCACGACCAGTGCACCCGGATCGGTTGCGACGATGTGCAACAGGCCCATCAAAATGCCGACGGCAGTGCCGCGACTTTCAGGCTCAATTAACACGTTCGACGCCGGCAGCGCTGTAAGAAGAGGCAGCCACCATCGTTGTTGATGAGCAGCGACGACGGCACACACATGCTCGTTGCGGCTGATTTGCCGCGCACGATCCAGCGTCTGTTCCAGAAGCGATGGGCCGCCAAGCAATGAGCAAAATTGTTTTGGCACACAAACGCCGGCAGTAGTTCTGGTCAGAGAACGCAAGCGACGACCTTCGCCGCCGGCGAGGATGAGTGTCCAGATGTTGTGTGTGTCGACCATGGGGCCCCTCAACGCTGGTTGAGATGGTGTGTCGAAGAGGTCATTGCGCGCATGTTCAACAGGAGTGGGCGTGGCAGGCACACAGCATGCCTTAATGCTGGCTCACATCAACTACGCGCCGGCCGCAGGAAGTTGACGGGTATCTCGCATGCGTTCACGTATCAGCATCGGTAGCGTTGTGTTCGTCGGCTACAGTCATCATTGAAAAGGCAAAGTCATGAAAACCTGGCAGCATCTGGTCGTTGCAGTAGCGGACCCGTTCAAGCAACGGCACATGGCGGTGAAGAAAGCAGCGGCCATTGCCATGCGATGTCATGCACGCATCACGCTGTTTCATGCCTTCTCGCTGCCCTATCCATTGCCGAATCCCGCACCGAAATCTAGTGACGAAGTATTGCAAGCGGCGATGGAGTACCACCGCAAGGCAATGGAACAGCTTGCAAGGCCGCTGAGAAGAAGCGGCCTTAGCGTCGATTGTGTCGTCGCGTGGGATTTTCCAGCTCACGAGGCCATCGTTCGCTATGTCAGTAAACACAAGCCGGATCTGTTGCTGGCTGAGTCGCAGCGACACGGCAAGCTGGCGCGCTGGTTGTTGACCAATACCGACTGGGAATTGATTCGTGCCTGTCCCTGTCCGCTGTGGTTCGTCAAGATTCCGGGATTGCCGATCAATCTGTCCGTGCTGGCAGCGGTAGATCCATTGCATACCCATGCCAAGCCGGCGCAACTGGATGAGCGTATTGTTGATACAGCGGTGTCGTTAACCACGCAGTTGGCTGGGAAGTTACATCTTGTGCACGCTTATACCGCGCCACTTGAAACGACGCGTAGGATGCTCGAACCACTGCGAACGTCGGCATCAGCACGGCAGCAACGCTTGTTTCAGGCGAGCATCACCGAACAAGTCGAACAACTGGCCAGTCGACACAATCTGCCAGTCAATCTTTGCATGGTGAAAGAAGGCGATGCCGTTACGGTGATTGAGAGCTTGGTGCGTCAGAAGTTGATCGATGTGGTGGTGATGGGTGCGGTGTCACGCAGTGCGTCGCAACGAGCATTCGTTGGCAGCACGGCAGAGAAAGTGATCGATCGTTTGCGTTGCGATCTGCTCATCGTCAAGCAGAATGACTTCAAGAGCACCGTGCCGAAACAGAACGCAGCGCAGCGACTACACCTGCGTGCCTCTTAATCAATCGCACGCTTAATCATTGCGTGAATGATTGAGAAAATCGGTAAATTAACAGCAAACGCCTGCCAGCCATGCTCCTGCGTACAAACCTAGCAGCATTAACACCAGGCCCGGCACCAATTGTTTTGCGAAATCAATTCCGCCCGCAATCACTGCGGTCGCGGCTTTGGTGCAGGTGTTGGCGGTGATGGCCGCGAGAATGCCTAACGTCGCAGTTGGAAAATCCAGCGTACCGCGTTGCGTCATCGCTGCTGCGGTAGCCGATGCCGAGTGCGCATCGGCAAAACCGCCGGCAATGATGCCCACCAGTGCGCCACGCGTACCGAATTGTCGGGTAAGCCATTCTGATAAGAACAGGACGGTCGTAATCATCACTGCAAATTGAATCGCCTGACGCGGTTGAAAAGCGCGTCCTTTGGGCGTTGCAATCGGCACGGTCGAACGTAACGCGCGTTTGACAAACAAGCTTGCATACAACGCTGCGAATACGCACATGGCAGTCAGCGCAATCGTTAGTCGCGCCAGCAAGTGTGGATAGGTCGCGGTCAAAATAAGCGCCAATTGAATCACGGTGGACACCGACGAGAGTGTTGCGCCGGCCACTGCAGCGGCACGAGCATGTGGCTCCAACCTGGCGCGTTCACCCATGGTGGCGATGGTGGCCACGCTGGAGATGAAGCCACCAAAAAGCCCGGCCACCAATAATCCACGTTGCGCTCCCAGAGTGCGCAGCATGACGTAACCGAATGCATTCAGCAGCATCACGATAATGGTCAATCGCCCTATGAGTTGCGGGTTGATGGCTTGATAAGGATCGACGGCGCGATTGGGCAGCAATGGCAGAATGATCAAGGCTGCTGCTGCAAGCAGAATGGCATCGAGATTTTCCTGTGCCGTCAGCTTGTGCAGTACGAAATCGTGCAGCCAGGAACGCGATACCAGCAGTAGTGCGAGCAATACGCCCAATGCACCGGCCAGTAACGGCTTGGGTATGGCAAGAATGCCGATGAAGTAGGTGAGGCAGAGCGCCAGCTCGGTGGTAATGCCAGGATCAAGCTGTCGACCCATGCGATAGCTGGCAACCGCGAGCACGATGACGGCGATGCCGCCCACTGCAGATAACAAGGGCACTTCAAGACTCCCGGCTACAGCGCCGAGCAATGCCGTGATGGCAAAAGTGCGCACACCCGCCGCGCCACGTTGTGCGCCTTCACCTTTGTTACGCTCGCGCTCGGAGCCGATCAGCAAGCCAACACCCAACGCGACCAGGTAGCCGTCGAGTGCAAAGAAGGGATTGTTATCCATGCGGCTATTCTCGCGGTACCAACAATTACCATTCCGTTGCATGACAACATTATCGCGCAGCACGGTGCTCGGTGTTGGTGTTCGATCAATAAGTTCCACCGGCAAGCAATAGTGCCAGCAGGTGCAAACACGGTCTTAATGTCCGTGGCAGGCCGCCTTGGCGAATCAATAGCCACAGCAACGCAGCATTCGCGTTGGTTAACTTCCAGTTCGGCTAACGACACAGACCGCCCATCTGAAGCTGAGGATGGACTCAAGTACTGAACGTTCGATCGGGACCATCGATGGCGAGCGCCATGCACAAGCTGGCGATGGCGGCTTAACTATTCCACGGCGCTGCAGTTAAGATAACGGGATTACTCTTCCGCGGGAAACGCAGGGAGGGGTGGTAGACTCGTTCGAACCAACAACAAATCGGTGTCCAATGGCCAAGAAATCTCCTCCCAAGAATGACGCCTCCAAGTCTGGCGACGAGCTGATTGCCGCTATTCGCCACGATTACGGGAGCATCGACTTTACTGAGATGTTTTCGCGCTACCGACAGATGTATCGTGTAGAAAACATACCGGTTGAGCGCATTGCGGCGTTCACCGGAATGCCGTTGGACCCATTGCTGCAGGCCCTTTACAAGAAGATGCCGGGTCAAAATAAGTACCACGGTGCAACGAACGTGAACGTCAATATGGTGCGTCGGCGCGCACGTGAGCTTTCCCAGGACCAGCACAAATTCCAGCCCATTCACATGGTCCGTGACAAAAAGGGAATAGCCCATCTATTGAATGGGCGACATACGGCAGTGGCACTGGTCCTGCTTGGCGCAGAGTCTCTGCCGATGATCGAGTACCCCTCTACGGATGAGCAGGAAAGATTTCGCGTTGTCATCTCGGCCAACGAGACGCGCCAAGTGGGACGTTACGAGCGTGTGCAGCATGCTGTGTGGCAGGTCACGGGGGGTAAGGCCTATGAAGCGGATCGGTTATTCGAGCGAATGGTGCTCAAACCTTCTGACAAGGCGACCTTTGCGATGCATTTGGTAATTGAGGAACGCGATCCGCCGCTGCGAGCAAAGTTCGGAGGCGATCAAAAGGTCGCGGATGCTTTAAATCCTCCAGGACTCACTTCGTATCTTAGGACCGCACTTGGGGCTGAATTAGTGGATGAAAACGGTAAGCGAATCAGCTTTCGCTCGTTCAAATCAAAGCTGCGTCGTGCGATTCAGTTTCTGGATGGGTACTACGCCGCGGTGAGCGTGAGTGACCGGTTCCAACCGGGACAACAGCTCGGGCCCTTGATTCTGCAAGCGATCGGCCGCTGTGTGCAGACCCTGGAAGATGCCGGCGATGAGCCTGCGCAGTATGCCGGCGCGATTGCCGACTATGTGCTGAAGAACACGAATGATATGGCCCTGGAGAACGCAACGACGATAGGCGCCCGTTTGAAGGGAGTGGTGCAGCGGGCCAAAGGACGGCGGGAATAGCGCCTTCGTTAGCGAGCGGGTACTGCTCAACTGACTCGTCTACGGGTTCACCTGCTCAACACCCGCTTCAATTTTGCCACCGCACTATCGGGTGTTGTCAGCACTGTGCGGCCGTGAACGGGTGCAATGACTTTCGCAGCTCGCGCCAATGAGAACTGGCACAGCACGAGTACATCAATGTCGGTCAGGGTTGCAGCCGCATGTGCGGCGATACGATCGTGCTCATCGGCATTACCTGACTGCAATGCCTGCAGTGCGCCATCAGCGACCAGTGTGGTGATGTGTGGCGACACGTTGCGCGCTTGCGCCATAGCGTTGATTTCCTGCAGCAGCGGTGGCAACGAGCCGGGAAAGGTGACCATCAATGCGATGCGCTTGCCGCTGTCCAGCGCAGTCTCGAACGCTGCTTCGTTCGGCCGCAATACCGGAATTGGCAGATCCTGCTTGACGCGATCAATCGCCGGGCCAAACGCAGAGCAGGTAAACAGAATTGCCTGGGTTGTTTCCTGTCGCGTGCCGGTATTCGCCGCGTAACGGCCCAAGGTTCGAAACCGCTCAACGATGCCGGGCGTCAGCTCGCCTTCCGCGGCCAGGTCCACTGGCAAGGAATCGTCGAGCAGATTGAAATACCTTGCCTCGGGCCAGCCTGTGGCGAATGCATTCCAGGCGGGCTGCTGTGACTCGCGCAGGGCATGTATCAGGGCGATGCGGGGAGCAGTCATTAGTTGGTTACCTGGTTGCTGCGGTCAGTCCGCCATCGACAACAATTTCGGTGCCGGTGATGTATTTCGATTCATCGGCGGCGAGGAACAGGGCGGCATGCGCGACATCCCACGCATCGCCCATGTGGCCCATCGGTACCTGAGCGTGGCGTTGGGCAACCATTTTTTCGTAGTCGCCTGCGGCGTAGCGTTGTGCAAGACGATGTACCAGTGGCGTGTTCATCAGTCCCGGCACAACCGAGTTCAGCCGCACACCATACTTGGCAAAACTGACCGCAGTCACTCGCGTCATTTGCAGCATGGCAGCTTTCGCGGCGGCATATGCGACCTGGTCTTTGCCGACAAATCGCTGACCCGCTACCGACGCAATGTTGATGATCGACCCTGCCGCCTGTTGTTGCATCGCCGGCAATACGGCCTTGCAGCCGAGGTAGGCGGACTTCAGATTCAGCTCGATTTGCTGATCCCAGGTGGCTTCATCCATCGTGACTGGGTTGCCGGGTTCGGAACGACCCACGTTGTTGACCAGAATATCGATGCGTCCGAAGCGGGCCAGACAATCCTGTACCAATGCGTTGAATTGATCTGACCTGGTTACGTCGCATGCTTGTACGTGAATCGAATGGCCTTCGGCGGCGAGAAGCTTCTGGGTTTCGCCGGCGGCATCAAGGCTCAAATCCACGCCGACAACGGTGGCGCCCTGTCGCGCGAACAACGCAGTGATTGCCTTGCCGTTGCCCCAGCCGGGAGCGAACGATCCGCAACCGGTAACGATGGCTACTTTGTGGGTCAGTTCGAACATCAGGACACGCTCTATGGCATTTCAGAATTTCCGCAGTGGCGGCGTTGCCACGTGACTGACCGCGTGCGAACTGCCACTGCTGTCGGCGATGCATGCATTGATATCAGTGCATCGAGATTACGATGGGGCGGTCGTGGGTGCAATGTGTTGCAGTTCGGTCGTTGAGCCATCGCATCGACCGCTATCTGGAGCGAGACGGCTGGCTGGTGCGGGATGAAGACAGCTATCTGCAACTGAGTGAGGCAGACGGCTAACGTTGCAAGGATTTCAGCAACCGATCGATGACGCGCCGCCACGCTCGTGGTTCGGGTGGCTGCATGCCGTAAGCCTCGAGTACGCCTAGCCCGAGTTCGGCCGCCCACATAAACATCAATACTGAGTCGATATCGACGTTCGGATCGATGTCCTGGCTGTGCTGCCAACCGCGATAGATATCGATCCAGCGATTGACATGTTGCAGCTGTTCGGTTCGAAGACCTTCCTGTACCTCGGGGTCGCGTCGGGCCGCGCACGCGCCTTCGATCAATAGGGCTCGAAGCGCCGCTCGGCGCGGATAGTGTTCCGTGATCTCCAGTAGTACGCGTTCTAGTTCGCCGTACTTGGTGGTCGCAAGGACGATGGCTGCCTGGTCTTCATCACTGCTGCGATCCAGATCCGAGTCCATGCGTGCCTCGATGGCGCTGACCAGCATCTCGGTTTTATTTCGGAAGCGACTGTAGATCGCGCCGGTCGTGAGACCGCATGCCGCCGCTAAGTCGCGTACTGAAACGCTGGCGTATCCGTTTCGCAAGAACAGCTCCGTCGCCGCCGCAAGGAGGCGGGCTCGTGTTGGATCGGTGCCCTTTGGGATCGACTTATTTGCGGCTTTTCGCACGGAATGCTCCTGAGTAGAAACGCGGTGACCCCAACTATCGGCGGCATGGTGCTGCACGCGCGGGAGAAACGCGCTGTAGAATGCGGTTCTCGCAAGACTTACGCCAGCCCATTTGAGAGTGGATCAGTTGAATCTTCGCTTACTTATTTTTGCTCAGTAGACACTGGAAATATCAGCGCATTCGCTTGTATCTCGCAAACGTTCGCCTGCTGTTTCGCGAGGCTATGCAAATCTCGCCAGAAGGCCATTCCTTGCTAAGCAGAGGGCGCCCAGATAAGATTTCCAAGGATATGGATTGTGGAATTGCGCTGAGTGGCGACATAAATACTGCGCATCCCTGCGCATCCGGCCGACGAGAATGATGAAACTATCAAAAGCTCCCGAATTAATTGCCGGACCCGACGAACTCGACAAGAAGATCATCGATATTCTTCGCACTAACGGTCGGGCGACCAACCAGGAAATTGCTGAAGCGCTGTCGGTTACGGCTGCCACCGTGTCTACCCGGCTGCGCCGACTCGAAGATTCCAAGGCCGTGCGCGTCGTTGCGGTGTCTGATTTCGCCGCTCACGGCTACAAGATTCTCATCGCCGTCGGTATCAAGGTTTTCAAACGCGATGTAAACGACGTTGCGCGTGATCTTGCCAAGCTTCGTGAAGTGTTCAGCATTCACGTGATGAGCGGGCGGTACGATCTGGAAATACTCGTTGCGCTGCGCGAGTTCGAGGACATCAACGTGTTCCTGCTGGATCACGTGGCGGGGATACCGGGCGTCCACGAACTGCAACCGGCGATTGCGGCCGATATCGTCAAGTTCGAATTTAATGTGGCACCGCTATGACAGCCGATGACCTGGATGATCTGGATCACCAGATCATTGAAACGTTGGCGCAAGATGCGCGCGTATCCAATCGCCAGATCGCAGCGCAGCTGGGAGTGACCGAGGGCACCATTCGAAGTCGTATCAAGCGTCTGCAGGACGAGCGCATGATCCAGTTCACGGTGGTGACGGATTTTCGCATGGCGGGTTCACCCAATCTCGTCATGATGGGAATTCACGCCGATGCCAACCGCGTGGCTGCGCTGGCCAAGAAACTGTCGGATATTCCTGCGATCAATTGCGTGGTCGTGCTACTCGGTCGCTACAGTCTGTTTGCCATGGGTTTGTTCACCTCGTTGGAGGCGGTCAACGAGCTGATCCATAAAAAGATTCGGACGCTGGAGGGCGTGCGTGACGTGGAAATGCTCGTCTCGGTACGCAACTTCAAGTACAACGTTCGCCTCGCGAGAATCACGCCAGCGAAAAATCGGCCTAGCCGAGCGCGAACCTGACTCTGACTGTCCACCACGCGCGCATACATCCTCTTGGTTGCGGCGGGCGTTTCGGTTCGCGAGTCTGAGCCAAATGCCACTCGATGAGCTTATTCGTGCTGATGGCTTTACCGTGCAGCATCGAATGCAGCCATTACGCCATTCGCGCTGCGTCAGGCCCATTCTTGCATGCAGGTTAGAAGCCCAACGTGCTAGGTCACTCCTGCGCCGTCGAGAAAGATGGACACGACGAGTTGAGCATGACGTGCGATCTCGTCCGAACTCGGTAACGGCCTTCTGAAAGTCACTCGCCGTTGCCATTCCGATATCGCCAGGGCAAGGAACAGCTTTGTTCGCTCGTCGGAATCGCGGCGTTCAAGTCCCACTTCGCGAAGATAGATGGCCAGCGGGTGCACGAGATAGCGCTCCTGGTTGGCTTCCGCCGCCCGCAGCATTTCCGGGAAATCGCCACCCTCGCGGTAAATGAGCATCCTGAGTCGCAGACTCGCATCGACAGACAGCGCCCGTACGATCGAGCCGGCATAGTCCACAAGAACTTCGCGAACGGCGGCACGCGGAGCAGGGTTCAAATGTGGAAACGCAGTTTCCGCCCCGAAGTCGAGACACGCGGTGAACAAGCTGAGCTTGTCCGCGTAACGATTGTAAAGGGTGCGAGTGGAGACCTGTGCGCGCTCTGCCACCCCGCGCATCGTCACGGCTCGATAGCCCAGCTGAATGAATTGCTCGCGCGCCACTGACAGGAGCAGCGCCAGCTTTTGCTGGGCCTCTTCCGCCCTCGGTCGCCCGGTCTTATTGGGTGCCGGAGTCAATGTAGGGTCCATATCGATTCAACTTTCGTTTGCGTTGAGTTTGTTTCAGTATTATCTATACGTTGACAATGTACAACGTGCGTTGTAATAATTTGCGTAGCATTAATAAATTATTGCTACGCACAATAGTTGGCGATCGAAGTAGGGGGACAGATGATTGACGCGAAAACGACAACCGACAAAGGTGGCGCCCCGACGCTTGAAAGCGCGATCGCCGCGCTCGATCCAGTGGTGGCGCTGCTGAGTCTGATCCAGATCACCGGCGACCGGACACTGCTGCACAAATACGGCACCGCTCTGGAAGGAACGCAGCATCAAGTAAAGGAAGCATTCGTTGCCTTCGATAAGCCGCGTGAACCGAGCGCCGCTTCGGTTGAAGTGGCGAACGAAGTGCGCGGGCTGTTGCTCAAGGCTGTGAAATCCGGCAAACCCGTTGTGCTGCCGCATCTCGACATGCCACTGTTCCGCGACATGGCGCGCTTGGCTCTCGGACTTGAGCTACCGGAAATGTCGATCGACGTCGCCTATCAGCACGCCGGCTTCACCACCGACACGCGCGTGCGCGAGCCGCAACGCGTGCCGCCCGCTGGTTTCAAGGTGTTGGTCATCGGTGCCGGCATGATGGGCATCAACGCGGCTGTCAAACTACAACAAGCAGGATTCGAGTATCAGATCCTTGAGCGGCTGGATTCAGTCGGCGGCAATTGGCTAGAAAACACCTATCCGGGCGCGGCTGTTGACACGCCAAGCCGTGTCTATTCGTTCTCGTTCGAGCCTAACGCGTCATGGACGCAATATTATCCGCGCGGCCCGGAATTTCTTTCTTACCTGGAGCGCGTAACGGACAAATATAACGTCCGTGACCACATCGTCTTCAACACCAAGGTCGAGGGTGCGGCGTGGGATGAGGCACGCAAGGTTTGGACCGTGAAAGCGACGCACAATGGCAAAGCGGTTACGCACGAAGCCAATGTGCTCATCATGGCGGTCGGTCCGAACAACAATCCGAACTATCCAAAGGTCGAAAACCTTGAGAAATTCAAAGGTCCGGTGATTCACGGCGCGCGCTGGGATCACTCGGTCAATCTCAAGGGCAAGAAGGTTGTGCTCGTCGGCACCGGCTGTTCCGGTGTTCAGATCGCCACGGCCTTGGCCGACACGGTCGGCGAAATGGTCATCATCCAACGTCAGCCCGAGCACATCATTCCGAACCCGACGGCGCATGCGCCCGTCGATCCGTTGGAGCGCGCGGCGATGGAGCAAATTCCGTTCGTGGCGCAATGGAAGCGGCTGCAAAGTATGTCCAGCGCGATGGCGGATATGCACGGCATGATTATGAAGGACGAGGAATACGCCGCGAAAACCGGTGGATTCGGGCCGATCAATGACGGCATGCGCATGATGTGCGAGGCTTATCTGAAGAGCCATTTCCCGAACGATCCAGCTATGGTGGAGATGCTGACCCCGCAATATCCAGTGTTCGGCAAGCGTCCGATTCTGGACTGCGGGTTCTATGACACGCTGAAAAAGCCCAACGTGAAAATCGTGCGCGGCGAGATGGCGGCGGCGGACGAGAACGCCGTGATCTTGAAAGACGGAACGCGCATTGAATGCGACGCCATCCTTCTGGCCACCGGTTACAACCTCCATTTCGGCCGCCAATTCGATATTCGCGGCAAGAGCGGCAAGAGCTTGAAAGAGACGTTCGAGCCTTATCCGTTTTCCTACGAGGGGATGCTCATTACGGGATTCCCGAATTTCGTCTTCATGGGCGCCCCTTATTCCTATCTGGTCGCAAATCACGCCGTAGTGAGCGAACAGCAGACTCACTACATCATCGAGTTGCTGCAATGGATGGTGGATGAAGGCCTATCGTCCGTCGACGTGACGCAAGAGGCGACCAATGCGTTCGTCGAGGATGTCGACGCAAATCTGACCAAGACCGCCTGGGTCCAGTGCGGCAACGCGCACGGCTATTATCGTGACAAGGGCAAGAAGGTGATCCTTGCCATTCCGAAGCACAATTCGCGCATCTGGCACGAGACGCGCTCGCCGCGGACCGAGGATTTCGTCACAACCAAGCGCCCTGACGCCAAGCCCGCTGCGGAGCGCGAGATGAAAATGCTGTCGATCTAAAACGCGACAGAAACTAAAGAACAGTAGTGGAGAATCAGATGGCAGACGTAAGACCTTCGGGCGCGACACGCGATGCTCAATACGGATTCAGCAAGATCTTTGTACATGATCTGGATGCCATGGCCGCTTTCTACCAGGAGGTCTTCGGCCTCATTCCGTTCGGCCGGCACCAGGATGCGATGTTTGGCCGAAAGATCGACGAGATCACTTATCAAGCGACCTATCCGGGCGGCAGTTCACTGACGCTGATCAAGTACCTGGATTCGACCGGTCCTTCACTTGGTGAATCGGTACAGGGCTTTACAACGACCGACATCCAGGCGCTGGTACGTCGCGCCCAGGCGATGGGTGGTCGGATTCCCGATCCAATCCGCCGCATCGATGCTTTCAAGCTTCAAGTCGTGTTCGTCCTTGATCCGGAAGGACACGTCAACGAAGTGGTGCAACTGGATGCATGACGCGCGGACCCGTGTCGTGCCCAGAAGCCATCTCTGGAACGACTGCATCGACATGACTGGTGGGACCTTTTACGAATCAGTGGCGGCGATAGCGTCGCCCGGATCGTTGATTGTCTATTCGGACATGTTGTTGCACGGCACTGGCGCCAATGTGTCGACGGACCGTGAGCGCGCGGGCGTGATTGTCGGCTATTGCCCGCCCTGGTGCCGGCCGATGATCAATTCCCCACTCGTGCTCGATCCGGAAGTCGTGAAGGGGATGTCGCGCACCCTTCGCCAACTGCTTGGCTACAGCTCGGTGTCCATTGGCTTCGACGAGCAATGGGACAGTGCCAGCGAAGCGTTACGCAATCTCTGCGTGCAGGCAACGATGGAATATTGAGACGTTCATGTATCTGAGTTCCAGAAGGAGAACACGATGATTAAGAATGCCGCTGATCTTTTCGTTCCGGTCGCTCCGCCGCAGATAATTGAAAACGCCTATACCGAAGACCAGCATCGTCGCCTTATCGAGGTGGTTCGCAAGCATGGTCCTTGGCAGCTGATTCTTGCCGAAAATTTCAAGACACCGGAAGAAGTGATCGCCACCACTTCGGGCAAACTTCCTGAAGGTGTCAAACTCACTTGGGACATGATCCTCAAACCGGTGTTCCGAGGCTATCTCGCTCGACAGGGCGTCTGCTTTTTTCCTGAGCTTGAGGATTGCTACTACAACTCGCGCTTCCTGGAACTGGCTCGCAACTACTGGGTCGCGCAGTACGCGGAGCCCGAGACCTTCCTGTTCAATATCCAGGGCCCGACGCCAATCGGCGGTCCGCCGCATCTCGACGGCACGATCTTCCGTGGTATGACAATGGAGAACACGCCGCTATGGCTGCTGCTCACCATGGCGAAGTCATGCCTGTTTCGCCATTGGCAAGCGAAGAAGGCACAGGTCATTGCTTGGTACTACAAAGGGAAGATAGGCGGGGGGTTCAATTGCTGGCCCAATGGGCCGAAAGGCGAACCGCTACAGATCAATGGGCCCATGTGGGGCCGCGCGGTCGTCGTCGAGAACGAAATGATGTTTCACCATGGCCAGGCTTGCGGTCCGGTCGCCAAGCGCAAGCCGACCGGTCTCGATATCAGCTCGAAATTTGGCGCCGACCCGGAGCAATCAGATGGCTGGCAAATCACCACGTTCGGCAAGGTCAGCCAGAAAGTGTCTGCCGAGGAGATGCGATTCTTGGTGCATTGGGGCGCCCGCATCTACAAGGACTTCGCGGAAATGAAAGTGGCGATGGATCACAGCGACGACATCACGCACGACAAGGCGATCAACATGTTGATCGACGATATGCGCAAGCGCGGCGTGTCGTTCCAGACGCCCACCGATCCAATGAATGATCGAAGCTTCATCGGCCTCGTCTCGCAGGTCTATGACATTGGTGGACCGACGAACATACCGCCAGACGCTGTCGATCAGTTGACGGCCGCCTGATTCGGGGTGAAGAAAGACTTGGACATGAAGTTAATGGTGATGACCTATGCTGAAAAATGAGATCGATGGCGAAGCCTATCGCCGCATGCTGAATATTCGCGGCTTCGAGCAGGCCATCACTCGCTTGATCAAGGAAGGCGAAGTCGCCGGCGCGTGTCATTCGAGTATCGGCCAGGAAGCAGCGATCGTCGGCGCCTGCATGGCCCTTCGCAACGACGATTACATGTCCGGGACCCACCGTTCGCATGGTCATCCAATCGGCAAGGGCGCGGAACTGAAGCCGTTGATGGCTGAGATTCTGGGCAAGGCCACCGGTGTGTGCAAAGGCCGTGGCGGGTCGATGCACCTGACCGACGCCAAGGTAGGCAGCATCGGCGAGTCGGCCATCGTCGGCGGCGGTATTCCGTTGGCGACGGGCGCTGCCTTGAGCGCGCAGGTCCGCGGGACGGACCAGGTCGCGCTCTCGTTCTTTGGGGATGGCGCGGTCAATGAAGGCGCATTCCATGAGTCGCTCAACATGGCCGCGATCTGGAAGTTGCCGGTCATTTTCTTCTGCGAGAACAACGGCTATGCCGCCGTGACGTCAGCGGTTTCCACCCATGGACAACCCGTTATAGCGCGACGCGCGGACGGCTATGGCATGCCGGGCATCACCGTCGACGGGCAAAATTTCGACGCTGTCTATGCGGCAACGAAAGAAGCCGTGGCGCGTGCGCGTCGCGGCGACGGACCCACCCTGATCGAAGCCAAGACCTATCGCTTCGATGAGCATTGCGTCGGCCTGTTTATCAACGGCAATTATCGTCCGAAAGAGGAAATCGAGCGCTTCAAGAAGGAGGGCGATCCAATCGTGTTGTTCAAGGCAGCGCTGCTGGCACGCGGCTACACCGAAAGCGACTTGGCGGAGATCGAAGCGCAAGCCAAGCGTGCGGTCAGCGACGCAGTCGCCTTCGCCAAAGACAGTCCGTTCCCCGAGCCGAAAGAAGCCTTTGATTTCGTCTACGGCTCGCCAATCACCTCTACCTCACAGCGGGCGGCACGATGAGCGCGACCAAGTCCATCACCTATCTCGATGCACTCGGCCTTGCCCAGCGCGAGGAAATGGAGCGCGACGCCAGCGTGATCATCATTGGCGAGGACATCTCGCTGTACGCGGCCGGCGGCGCCTATGGCAATGTCGACAGCAAGCGCATCAGAAGTGCGCCCATCTCAGAGAATGGGTTTGCCGGCATGGCGGTAGGCGCCGCGATGACGGGCCTCCGGCCGATCGTGGATCTGACCATTGCAAGCTTCGTTTATCTCGCCTCCGACCCCATCATCAACCAAGCTGCCAAAGTCCGTTACATGACGGGTGGGCAATTCAAGGTTCCAGTCACGTTCCGTGCCTCGATGCGGCACAACCAGGCGAACGCGGCGCAGCACTCGGACCGTCCCTATCCCATGTTCATGAACATTCCGGGCCTGAAGATCGTGACGCCCGCGACACCATCAGACGCCAAGGGGTTACTCAAGGCGGCGATCCGTGACGACAGCCCGGTCCTGGTGTTCGAGGACAACGACCTTTGGGCCGTCAAGGAAGAAGTGCCCATCGATCCGGATTTCATTGTGCCGCTGGGCAAGGCTGCAATACGTCGCGAAGGTAACGACGTGACGATCGTGTCCGTTGCCGGATGCTTGAAACCTTCGCTGGATGCTGCCGCGGCACTGGCGAAGGACGGGATCAACGCAGAGGTGGTCGATTTGCGAACGTTGGTGCCGATGGACACGGACGCGATTCTCAATTCGCTGGGTAAGACCGGGCGCATCGTCATCGCCGACTATGCGCATCGCACCTGCGGTGCGGCGGCCGAGATCGCCGCCATTGTTGCCGAAGAGGGCTTTGATCTATTGAAGAAGGCTGTGCGTCGCGTCACCACGCCGGATGTGCAAATCCCGTTCAGTCCGCCGCTTGAAGCGCCGCTCTACCCGAGCAGCGCAACGATTGCGGCAGCAGCACGCAGTCTGATGTGAGGTCGAAAGTCACCATGACAAAGATCAAAGTAGTGATGCCGAAATGGGGCACGGGCATGAACGAAGGCAAGATCCTGCGCTGGATCAAGGCTGTCGGCGACACCGTCAACGAAGGCGAGCCGATCGCGGAAATTGAAACCGCTAAAGCGGTGCAGGACCTCGAAGCACCGGCGACGGGTGTCCTGGCGCAGATTCTTCTGGCGGAAGGCGAGGAGGCCGTCGTTCGCACTCCCATCGCCATTATCGAAGCAGAGTCGCCATAGAGCGAACGGTATTTCTTTCGCGGTAGTTTTTGGTGGCCGCGTTGCAATCGCTAGACCGGCTTTGTTAACAACCTCAGGGTCGCACGAGCCGCAGCAATCTCTGAGTGTTAGTCACGGAGTCTGAGATGGCGGAAAATCCGAGAATCGATGGCAAGGTCGCGTTGGTGACCGGCAGCAGCCGGGGCATCGGTCGCGCGGTGGCGCAACGGCTTGCTTCGGCGGGCGCGCTCGTCGTGGTAACTGGTCGCTCGGCTACGGCTCCGGCGGCCGGTAAGCGCTATGGTGCAGAGCATGTGCTGGCCGGTACGCTTGCCGAAACCGTCGCGCTGATTGAAGCGGCAGGCGGCAAGGCAATCGCAGTTCCCGCCGACCTCGAGAATCTAGCGGACTGCAGGGCGTTGGTTGGCAAAGCCGCAAACGCAGCCGGCGGGCGAATCGACATTCTGGTCAACAACGCCGGCTTCGTCGATTTCGCGCCACTCGCGACCATGAGCTTTGAAACCTTCGAACGCGCCCTTACCCATTACGTGCGGGCGCCCTTCCTGCTATCGCAAGCTGCTATTCCGTTTATGCGGGCCGCTGGGGCAGGCTGGATCGTCAACATCGGTTCGCAGGATTCGCTGCCGCCGGCGCGTCCTTATCCCGATCACGAAAAGACCCGTGGATACCACGCTTATGCAGCGGCCAAGGCTGCGCTCAACCGACTCACCCAAGGCATGGCGGCGGAGCTGATCGACGCCAACATCGCGGTGAACGTGGTGGGGCCGTCCACCGCGATTCGTACTCCGGGGGCAGACTCGCTCATTCCAGCCGAGTTTCCCACCGAGGATGTCGAGTATCTCGCGGAAACCGTGCTTGCCATGTGCCACCTGCCTGCTGCGCAGCGCACCGGCTTGATCAGCTTCAGCATGCACTTTCCCTATCATCACCGGATCGAGGTACGCAGCCTCGACGGTAAGACAGCGTTGCCGCGTCGCGAGCCGCCAGCGTGGTCGAACCCGGCGATCAGCGCATCCGGCGAGTAGCAACATCCCTTCGCAACGCAGGACAGAATCAATGACGCCCATAGAAGCATTTGCAGGCGGTGTTGCCGTCATCACCGGCGCGGGAAGCGGCATAGGTGAAGGACTGGCGCGCTGTGCTGCGTCGCTCGGCATGAAAGTTGTGCTTGCAGATATCGCCGCAGAACGCATTGAGCGCGTTGCCGGGGAGATCAATGCCACCGGCGGAACGGCATTGCCGGTTCCCACCGATGTCACTGATCGCGTTGCGATCGAACGGCTGGCTGACGTTGCCCACAATACGTTTGGCGACATACGTCTGCTGGTCAACAATGCGGGTATCGAGACGATCGGCTACACGTGGGACATTCCGGCCGAGGTCTGGGACAAGATTCTGGCGATCAATATTTCGGGTGTAGTGCACGGCGTGCGCACCTTTGCGCCGCGCATGATTCAATCCGGCAAGCCGGCGTACATCGCGAACGTCACCTCCGTCGGCGCCCTTGGCATGATGCCGACGCAGGCGCCGTACATGCTCACTAAGCATGCCGTACTCTCATTCACCGAGTGCCTGTTCCTCGAAATGCAGTTGCTGCAAAAGCCGGTGCATGTCTCGGCCGTGCTCCCAGGCATGGTGGCGACGCGGATATTCGAAGACGCGCCGGCCGATCGTGACTCCGGATTCGTCGAGCGACAGCGGACGCTGATGAAAGAGATGCTGGCGAAGGGCGGCCTGACCCCAGTCGAAGCGGGAAAAATCATCCTGGAGGGAGTGGCGGCGAAGCAGTTCTGGGTGTCGACACACCCTGACGTGACTGCGCATATGGCGAAGGCCAGGGCAGATCATCTTGCCGGTCTCAAGACGCCCGCTCTGGCAGACGAAGCGCGCCACATTCTCGGCTCATAGCGAGCTCTATTGAGGAAACTTGACGTGACTCACTTTGCTCACACAAAACTGAATGTCATTGATCTCCCCCTCCTGGAGACTTTTTACAGCAATGTGTTTGGTTTTAATGCCGTAGCTCGCACTCAAATAAACGAGGGCGAGTATGCGCTGGACGAAGTCATCCTCGCGCTGCCGAACCTTGGCGCGGCGCAATGCCAATTGCATCTCGTTCACTATCATCATCGCCCAGTACCGACTCCCGGCGAAGCGGTAATCGGCTTCATGGTGGAGGACATCGTGACAAGCGTTGCGCGCGTGGAAGCCGCCAACGGAAAGACGATGCTGGCGCCTTTCGCTGTGCCGGAGCATGGCTTGCACATCGCGTTTGTGCAGGATCCCGAGGGGCATACGATCGAGTTGTTGCAGCATCTATCAGCTGCGGCTCCGCAATGATCGCTTGACCGATTTGAATCTGCGCTACACACAATCGGTACATCGCGTCCTAAATGCGCGCAATCGATCGATGATGATGTGCACCAGACCCATCGTATGTGCGGGGTACGTCAATCCGCTACGTGCGGCTTCCAGGAAACGCCGTTGATGTGCGAACCGCCATCCACGAACAGCGTCTGGCCGTTGACGAAGCTGCCGTCCTCGCTGGCCAGGAACACCGCCGTCGGACCGATATCTGTTTCTGCGTTGCCGATCTTCCGCTTCGGGATCTGTTCCAGAATGCGCGCGAGCATCTCGGGGTTGGCGGCGAAATAATCCTCGGCTTGTGGACTCGAAGCGGAGGGGCAGATGACATTGGTGTTGATGTTATACGGGCCCCATTCGACCGCCGCCGTGCGGCTCAACGCGCGTAATGCTTCTTTGCTGGCGTTGTATGCGGCGGTGTACATGTGCGCATTCACGCCATTGAGCGAGCCAAGATTGATGATTTTGCCGTAGCCTCGTGCCTTCATGCCGGGGAATGCGGCGCGCATAGCCCAAAACGCGGCCCAATAGTTGAGCGCGAACGAGGTGGCCATGTCTTCGTCCGAATGATTTTCAAGTTTCTTTGGGAAGCTGGCACCGGCGTTGTTGACCAGGATGTCGAGTTTGCCGAAGGTCCGTTCCACGAAAGCCACCATTGCTTCCACTTGCTCGCGTGCGGTGACATCGGTCTGTATATAGGCGGCCTTCACGCCGAAGTCCACGCGCAAACGTTCCGTTTCCCTTTCACCTTGTTCGGCGTTGCGTTGTGCGATAACCACTGCGGCGCCGGCTCGTGCAAAGCTGCGCGCGATACCTTGGCCGACTCCTTGGCCACCGCCAGTTACCAGCGCGACGCGACCACTGAGTCTTGAGTTGGATTGAGTCATTGCAGGGTTCAGCGCATCAGCGCCCCTCCGTTCACGTTGCACACTTGGCGGTTGATCCAGCGGCCGTCCTCAGACGGCAGCATCGGGACTTTACCAGTCGTTATTAACCAGCGACGGTTTGGTTCTTCAATCTCTGAATTTCTCTGCAAGATCATGCGGACCGTACAGCACCGACATGTCGCCCATGAACATGTCCCAGCGTGCGTCGCGTCGCACGATGCGCCAGCCCTCGGGACGACGTTCCCACCGATCGGTGTACTCACCATTCGTGTCAACAAATGAATGAACCTTGTCGCCGATGCCTCGATGACGTGCCTGCACGTAAGAGCGAGTCACCGCGGCAGCGCCGTCGATATCGAGTTGAATGCTGCCGAGAAGATGTTGCGTCGGACCACAATGATCGAGGAATGTAGTGAACTGCGTGCGCATTGCATCGATACCATGCTGCTCCCGGCCGTCGCCGTAGTTGAATGACACGTCGTCGGCGAACACTTCGCCGATTCGATTCCATTGCTTGCGGTCGAGGATGCGCGCGAAATCACCGAGCGTATTTAGAATTGCACGTTCGTCATTCATGTGGTTGCCACGTGCGCGCCATTTGTCTGTGTTCGCAACGCCCGCTTGAGGACTTTGCCGTTGGCGTTGCGCGGCAAAGGATCAGAGCTGATCACAATGGTTTCGGGCACTTTGTAATCGGACAGCTCGTTGGCGCAATGGTCGCGCAGCGCTTGTGCAGTTGCATTTAAATCAGCAGATCCTATGTCGCGCAGCACGACAAATGCATGAACGCGCTCGCCGAGTACCGGGCAGGGGACGCCGATCACCGCGCTTTCCAGTACCGCCGGATGCTGCGCCAATACGTTCTCTACTTCCGCGGAGTAAACCTTGTAACCGCCGCGATTGATCATGTCTTTTTTGCGATCGAATACGCAGAGATAGCCATCGCGATCGACCGCGCCGATGTCACCCGAGCGCCACCAGCCCGCCGTGAATTCCTTCGCCGTGGCTTCCTGATCTTGCCAGTAGCCCGGCACCACCATCGGTCCCCTGATCCATATTTCGCCCGACTCGCCCGGGGGTACTTCTCGGCCTTGCTCGTCCATCACAGCGATGTCGGCGCAGGCAACGGCAAAGCCGACGCTGTTGCCATGCTCACGAACATGCTGCGGCGGCAGGATCGTACTGGGTGAGGACGTCTCAGTTGCGCCATAAGCATTTGCCAGCCGCAAGGACGGCCATCTTGCAGCGATTCGTTCCAGGGCTGCCGGTGGCATGAGGGCACCGCCGTAGCCACCGATTCGCCACGCGGAAAGGTCGTACTTCTCCACATCGGGTTGCAGCAGGCACAGGTTGTACATCGCCGGAACCAGCAGTGTGTATGTCATTCGTTCTTGCGCCGCCAATTGCAAAAATGACCGCGCCTTGAACTCCGGCAAGATGATCAGCGTACCGCCACAGCACAGCATCGTTGCCACCATGGCCACGATACCGGTGACATGAGACAGCGGTACAGCTGCGACGCAGCGGTCCTCCGTGGTCAAGTTCAACGATGACACGTAGTGCATTGCCGAGTGAATGACGCCCAGATGCGTCAGCATCGCGCCTTTGGGACGGCCCGTAGTGCCGGAGGTATAGACAATGGCGAGCGTATCCTCCTCGGACACAGCGTCGGCAGTATGGCGTTCCCCGGCTTGCTGAAGGCCTGCAAAGGATTCAGCAGGGTCGCTCCGGCCGACAAATACTCGGTGCTGCAACGTGGGGACTAGGGCAGGTTCGGGTAGGCGCGTAGCCAGCGCCGCGTCAAGCACAATGACCCGTGCGCCGCAGTGATTTAGCACATATGCGATCTCAGCCGACTGCTCACGGATGCTGAGCGGTACGACAATTGCGCCGAGCCGCATGGCAGCGAACCAGGTGATGACGAACTCGCTGCAATTCCCCAGCAGCAGCGCCACCCGGTCGCCCTTGCCGACGCCCCGTGCGGCAAGCCCCGCTGCGACGCGGCCAACGCACACATCCAGCGCTCGCCAGGTGTAGCGATCTGTGCCGCACACCAGTGCTTCCCGTTCGGGCTGACGCTCTGCCGCAGCATGCAGCATGTCATTCAAATTGGATGGGCGCTGCGCGAAGCAGCGAACCACGCGATCGCCAAAATGAACCTCTCGCCGAGTCGGTGCAGCGCTTTTCAGCCAGTAGTCTGGTGTCATTTGAGAAGTCCCATCGGTGCCTCCAAACTAACTAAGCGACTGTTTGTTGACCTTCAATGACTTCAATTGCCCGACGGGCGAAGGTCAAGCTCAATTTGCCGACGTCGGCGGCATTGTCGGCCACTGCGGCTCCAGACCGCGCGCGGGCTGCAATCCCTTCAAAAATCACCGCGAGGCGGAATAGCGCGAACGCAAAGTGAAACGGCAGCACCTGCTGGGGGGTCCCGGAATGCCGATAATAATGTTCCAGATACTCCTGCTCGCTGGGGATTCCCAGTGCGCCGAGATCACAACCACGCATACCCATGTGCTCGTCCGGGTTAAGCCGCCAGGCGAGGGCACTGAAAGCCAGATCGGCCAGCGGATGGCCAAGTGTCGACAACTCCCAGTCTAGGACGCCCACGACGCGCGGCTCAGTCGGATGAAACATCAAGTTGCCGATACGGAAATCACCGTGGACGATCGTGGTCGTGTCATCGGCCGGTATCTGGTTTGGCAACCAGCGCATCAACTGGTCGATCTGTGGAATCTCGCGCGTCTTCGACAGTGTCCACTGCCGCGTCCAGCGATCAATCTGCCGCGCGAAATAATTGCCGGGCCGGCCATAGTCCGAAAGCCCACTGGCCGCCCAATCGACGCGGTGAAGACGGGCGAGTGTCTCCGCCATAGCGAGATACATGGCGCGGCGATCGGCAGATGCGATGCCGGGAAGCGAGCAATCGCTGAAGACTCGTCCTTCGAGCCGCTCCATGAGATAGAACGGCGTGCCGACGATTTCACGATCATTGCAAAACAACACCATGCCGGGTACCGGCACGTCGCTGCTGCCCAAGGCGGCCATGATTCGATATTCACGATCTACTGCATGCGCCGAAGGTAGTGTGTGGCCCGGCGGTTGCTTACGCAGTACCAGTCGGCGATTGCCGTACGATACGAAAAAGGTCGGGTTGGATTGTCCGCCCGAGATGCTTTCTACCAACAACTCGCCGTCCAGGTCGCCCAACTCTTTCCGTAGGTAGGCATCCAGGCGTGCGGTGTTCAAGGGAACACTCGGCGACCCGCTAGGGTCCTCGCGGTGTGTTCCGCTCATGAGCGGGACTGCTCATCGGTCCAGGGGAAAAATGGCGGCATGCTCGAGGCGCAGTCCTTAAAGACTGGCGGGCGTTTTTCACGGAACGCGCGCACACCTTCTTTGCCATCCGCAATGCTGGTGTAGAACACCGCCAGCGATTCGACGCGATGTGCTTCCAACGGAGAAGGTTGCGCAGCATTTCGGTAGACCATCTGGCGTATCAGCGCGACGCTCACCGGTGAGCGGTCCGAGATCAAGCTGCGCGCGAACTTGCAGGCATCATCGACCAACGTCTCCGGCGGATGGATTGAACGGATCAGTCCCTTAGCCAGTGCTTCGTTGGCGTCGAAAATATCGGCTCGGTAAAACCACTCGAGTGCTTGCTCAAGGCCGACAACGCGTGGCAGAAACCAGGTGGAGCAGGCTTCCGGTGTAATGCCGAGCCGGCCGAAGACAAAGCCAAAACGCGCTTTCTCTGAGGCGAGCCGGAAATCCATCGGCAGCAACATGGTCGAGCCAATGCCAACCGCAGCGCCATTCACTGCGCCGACAATCGGTTTCAAACAATTGAACATCGCCAGCGCGACTCGACCGCCGGTGTCACGCACGCCTGCGTGAATGGCTGGATCGTCGAACCGATCGACGAGGTCGGCATTGGTCGGCCTGAGGCTTTCGTCTAGGCCGAAGACATTGCCGTCAACCGACAGGTCCATGCCTGCACAAAACGCTCGACCCTCGCCGGTGACCACAATCGCGCGGATGGCATCGTCGGCGCTGGCGCGCTGATAGGCGTCGACGAGTTCGTTGGCCATTTCCACCGTAAACGCATTGAGATTTTCGGGCCGGTGTAGGCGCAATAGCAGCAAGCCATCGTCGATATCGTAACGAAGCGTGTTGTAAACCATGCTGGAAGTCCTGAAGTCAGCTTGCGAAACGGGTTGCCTGTGCGAGCCGGTCGCGGCATTCGGCAACGATACGCTCAACGAGCGTTGCACAACTTGGAATGTCATCGATGAGGCCGATGCCCATGCCCGACCAGATCAGACCATCATCAATATTGCCACTCTCCAACGCCGCACGGCCGCGAGCGCCCGCAACCAGATGACGGACCTTCTCGAATACGACGTCCGGTTGTTTCTCGATCATCGCCACTTCTTGCGAGATGGCATTGCTGAATACGCGCGCGGTATTGCGAAAGGGTTTGAAGATTATTTTGGTGTCGCGTTCGGTGCCTTTAATCAACGCTTGCTTAATCGTTTCGTGTATCGGCGCTTCGCGCGTCAGCATGAAACGCGTGCCCATGTTGATGCCGTGCGCACCCAACGCCAGTGCCGCTGCCATGCCGCGACCGTCAGCAATTCCCCCGGAGGCAACAATGGGAATCTTGAGCGCGCGCGCCGCCGCTGGAATCAGTACCAGGCCCGGCACATCGTCTTCGCCCGGATGCCCTGCGGCTTCAAAGCCGTCGATGCTGACTGCATCGACGCCATGGCGCTCAGCCGACAGCGCATGCCGGACGGCCGTACATTTGTGGACGATCTTCACAGCGGCGTTTTTGAACGCTGCAATGAATTCTTTAGGATTGTTGCCGGCGGTCTCGACGATTTTGACGCCTGAATCGATGATGGCGTGTACATACTCGGCATATGGCGGCGGCGAGGTTGAGGGCAGCATGGTCAGATTCACGCCGAATGGCTGATCGGTCATCGTTCGGCAGCGGGCAATCTCCGCGCGCAATGCATCGGGGGTTGGCTGCGTGAGGGCAGTAAGAATGCCGAGCGCGCCGGCATTGGATACGGCTGAGGCTAGCTCGGCACGGCCTACCCACATCATGCCGCCCTGAATGATCGGGTAGCGAGTGCCGAGTAACTCGGTGATAGGGGTTTTCATGCCGATGCTGTTTGGCGTGGTATCGATATGACTGTTCATGCCGCATCGATGACCACGGCCAAAGCGCCGCCTAAATGAACGGTTCGAACACGGACTCCCCGAGATAATGTGCGCCGAGCGAGCTACCGATGAGGGTAGGGTCATTGGCGATATGCGCGCGGGCTGCATTGATGTCGAGCCAATAGCGAATGAGGGGGCTATCCATGTAAATGGCGCGGCCGCCCAGTAATGGCATCAGGTCGTCGCAAAGATCGGCACAGCGACGCACCACCTGCGCGGACGCGAAACGATATTGCAGCCGCTCCTCAATGGAGATTTCTCCACCCGAACGTAAGCGATCCAGCATCTCTTCAAAGCTTTTAGCCAGTACAGCTTTCATTTCACGGATGGCTGTCTGCGTCCTGGCGGCCGCATTGAGCACGACAGGGTCCATCTTGGTGGCTTTGCCGGTATTGGTGGACACGCGCTTGGCGGCGACACTCTTGAATGCGTCAAGAGCACCTTGGAGCGCGCCAATCGCTCCTGTGGATACTGCGCGAACGAATATCTGAGCCCAGGGCAGACGATATATCGTTGCAGTGTTGACGGCTTGCCCCGGGTTCTTGCACATAAAGCCATCGATGGAACGATGGGTGCGGTATTCCGGCACGAATGCTTTGTCAACGATGATGCCGTGGCTACCCGTGGCTTGCAGCCCGAACACTGTCCAATCGTGCACGATCTGGTAGTCCTTGCGAGGGACCAGGAAGGTGCGCATGTCTACCGGCCCGCCGGGCTCCGTGGGCGGGATCATCGCGCCGAGCAGCACCCATTCGCAGTGATCACAACCGCTGGAAAATCCCCACCGTCCGGACAGTACGAAACCACCGTCCACGCGTTCGACCTTGCCTACCGGTTGGTATGAAGATGAAACTAGCGTCGCATGGTTCTTGCCCCAGACATCTTCCTGGGCTCGCGCATCGAACAGCGCTAATTGAAAGGGGTGGACGGCGACGACACCGTAAACCCATGCCGTTGACATGCAGCCTTCGGCTAAAGTCATTTGGATGTCGAAGAAGGTCTGCGGGTCGAGTTCGAAGCCGCCGTAGCGTTTGGGTTGCAACACCCGAAAGAGGCCCGCTTCCTGCATTTCCCGAATGGATTCCGCCGGCAGACAACGGTCGGCAGTGGCCTGTTCCGACCGGCGTTTGAGCGCTGGAATCAGTTCGCGCGCCCTTTGGACCAAGTCCTGCGAAGAGATGCTCGCTGTTGCTGACACGGCGGTCGACATATTGGACCTCTGATAGATGAAGTTGGGAGCTGATAAATTCGATTCAGGTAGCGCAATGTAGCAATAAACTGGTTGTTAAACAAATAAGTTCGTAGTAATTTGCATCAATAATTACGCACATGGCTCATGTCAAGGTAATCTAGGCCGCAAGATCAGCCAATGCGTTCATCGGCAGCAGTCCTGTACGATGCACTGGGAATTGACTGAACGCGTGGGGATTCCATCGAAATGACATCGGTATTCTCAGAACGTGATTTACGCGATGCATTCGCTACGTTTGCCACGGGGGTTACGGTAGTAACTGCGATACGGCCAAACGGCGAGCCGTTGGGTGTAACAGCCAACTCGTTTACGTCTGTTTCGCTAAATCCGCCCTTGCTGTTGTGGTGTTTGGCGAAATCCAGTTCGACGGCCGACGCGTTTGCTGTGGACGCCCCGTTCGCCGTGCATGTTCTGGCGCATCAGCAGCGCGACCTTGCCATGCATTTCGCGCGCCGCTCGCGCGAAAAATTCGACGTCGATCGCAACTGGCGCAGCAATCCCGCCCCGCCACATATCGCCGAGGCGTTATGTCGGTTCGAGTGTCGAGTGCACGCACTCCATCCAGGCGGCGATCACCTCATCCTCGTCGGTGAGGTGACTGCGCTGCAGCGCCACCCCGGGTTCCCACTTGCATTTCACGGTGGACATTTCGGCAGCTTCGCACCCGACAAGGGATCACCACATGTGGATACCTGGCACGCATGGCATGGCGAATGGGTTTAAGCCTTGAGGTGGGCGATCCGGAGAATGAGCACACGTCACATTGCAGAACAGTTGGGCTGACAACTATAAATAACGGTGTTATCTTGGAACTCCAAGCACGGTTGTGCGGCGTTTTACATCGGCAATCAGCTCACTATCAGGGGAGTGCAAAATGTTGACTCAGGCCTATCGCGAACAGCTTTCGAAGGTGCTTCGGCCGGTGGCGCCGCCGCGCGAGATTCTCAACGTTTATACCGACGAGCAGCGCGAGCGCTTGTTGGATGTGGTGCACAAGGAAGGACCATGGAAGTTGATCATCGCGCAGCATTTTGCGTCCGCGGAGGAGCTGCTTGCGACGCTCTCAGGTTCGATGCCCGAAGGCGTCACGCCGACGCTCGACATGTTTCTGACCCCCACATTCCGCGGCTTTTACGCCAACTATTCGACAGCTCTATATCCATCGATCAGCGATATTTTCTACAGCCAGAAATTTCTGGAGTTGGCGAAGTCGTACTGGAACGCCAAGTACGCAAAACCGCAGATGATGTTGTTCAACATCAACGGGCCCTGCGCCAATACCGACCCAGGTCATCTCGATACACCCAGCTTCCGCGGCATTCGCTATGAGAATTCGCCCACGTGGCTGTGCAGCGTCATGGGTAAGTCAGGACTGTTCAAGGACTACCTCATCAAAATGGCGCAGGTGATTACCTGGTTCTCTCATTGCAAGAACAGTGGCTTTAGTTATTGGCCCGATGGTCCGCTCGCTGCGCCCAAGCGATTGCAGCCGCCGATCTACAATCGCGGTGTGTTGGTCCAGAATGAAATGATGGTCCATCGTGGTGAGGCCAATGGTCCATTGGAGCAGCAACGGCCCGCTGGGCTGACCTTCGACACCGTGTTTGGCGGCGATCCGAGCAGTCGCGAACATTGGTTGCTGACCAGTCAGGGCAAGGTGATCGCGCGGCATCACACGGATGAGTTGCGATTCCTCGTACATTGGTCGGCAGAGGTCTTCGAGGACTTTGCCGAGTTGAAAAAGAACATGGATGGTTCGGACAATCTCACCCATGATCGCGTGTTCGATGTACTGATCAAAGATGTGCGCTCGAAGGGCATCAAGATCGATCTGCCGACCGATCCTTACCATGACCCAGTGTTCATCAAGACCTTGAATGCTGCTTATGACATCGGCGCGCCGGCGCTGTATCCGCCGGATGCGCCGGTTTCTCCATTGAATCAGCGCGCCGCTTAACGGCCGTCGGCTTCTGCGATAGAAACATGACGCCCCAGACAAGAACATTTTCTGGGGTGATTCTCCTTTATGTGCCGCCCCCTACCACCCGCGTCGGAAATGGCACCCTGTCTCATGCGATAACTGATCACGAAGAAGCAGTGAGTGCTTTCTGGAGCGCCGCACCCAAGCTTCAACGGTGGTTGATTCGTAAGTTCGCTTGATTCGCTTTGAGAAAATACCACCCAGACTCAGGATTTGAGCCGTGGCGGCTGCACGCCCGCCATATCGCAGGCCAGTGACAGCAGTGACGAGTAGTCCTTGCTGGCGTACTTGGTGGCGCGCGCCCCGCCGTAGACGGCATGAGCGGCGGCGCCTACGGGCAGACCCACACGCTGTTCAGCCGCGGCGTTCATCGCCAGACTCATGTCCTTGAATGCCAGGTCGATCGTGAAGCCTGGCTCGATATCGCCCTTCAGCACCTTGTTGACCATCAAGACATGGAATTGACCATTTTGCGCAGTGGTCGCGCCGGTCACCTGACGCATGATGTCGATGTCGAGACCGAGCTTGGTGCCGAGTGTCAGCGATTCCGCCACGATCTGCGCCGTCGACAGCAGCATGAAGTTGTTGATCACCTTCATGCGTGAGCCCATGCCCGGCGCGCCGCATCGATAGATCGTGGTACCCATGGCTTTCAGCAGCGGTTCGACCCGTGCATACACCGCATCGCTGGCGCCGACCATGAACAGCGACTCGCCTTTCTCAGCGTGCATCACCAAGCGGCCGACAGGGCAGTCGGTGAAGCCGATGCCCCGCTCGGCGCAAGTCTTCGCCAGTCGATCAGTGCCTTTGGCGTCAATCGTGCTCATGTCCATCAGCACCGCATTGGAATCGATGTTGGCAAGCACACCGCCTTCGCCCAACACGACTGCTTCAACATGTTGAGTGGCAGGCAGCATCGTAACGACGATCTCGGCACCGCGTGTTGCTTCCGCAATGGATGCGGCCTTACGCGCGCCCAACTCCGCCAACTTGTCCATCGGCGCTTGCACGACGTCATAGACGGTCAGGGCGAACCCTTTGCGCTGTAAATTGGAGGCCATGGGTAATCCCATCGCGCCCAAGCCGATAAAGCCAACTCGTGTAGTCATCGCTGCTCCGGAAAATAAAGAGGCTCGCGCGGAGGTGCGTTTCCGCACAGGTAAAAGAATACGCAATCACTATATGATATTTTATACAATTATAAATATTCGTAGAATTCAAGCAAACCCAGAAGCGACGACCGGAGTCCCTACGTGTTTGAAAGTTTGAGATTGTCGAGGCTTCCCGACGCAGACGAGGCGTTGCGCGCTCCCATCAAGGCTCTGATCGCTGAACATCTCCGTGATCGTACCATTGAGCAACGTGCGCGCTCCTGGATGGGTTTCGACAAAGACTTCAGTCGTCAGCTCGGGCAGGCGGGGTTTCTAGGCCTGACTCAACCGAAGCAATACGGTGGGAGTGAACGCGGCCCCTTTGCTCGTTACGTGGTCGTGGAAGAGTTGCTCGCAGCAGGTGCGCCGGTGGCAGCGCATTGGATCGCCGATCGACAAAGCGCGCCATTGATTCTTACTTATGGCACCGAAGCGCAGCGTCAGTTCTATCTGCCGCGCATTTGTCGCGGCGAAATTTTCTTTTGCATCGGCATGAGTGAGCCGGGGTCGGGTTCCGACCTTGCCAGTGTCAGAACACGTGCAGTGAAAAACGACAAAGGTTGGCACTTGAGCGGTTCGAAAATCTGGACCACCAATGCGCACCATGTCGATTACATGATCGCGCTGGTGCGCACCTCTGGCCAGCCGACGGATCGTCACGCCGGATTGTCACAGCTCATTATCGATCTGAAATTGCCAGGTATCAGGATTCGTCCAATCACGGACTTGACCGGCGATGCACACTTTGCAGAAGTGTTCTTCGACGGCGTGCAGCTCGCCGACGATGCATTGATCGGCACGGAAGGTGCCGGTTGGCATCAAGTTACGGCGGAACTCGCGTTCGAGCGGAGTGGACCGGAACGAATCTATTCGAGCGTGGTGTTGCTCGACGCCTGGATTGCGCATCTGCGCAGCAACGCACGTTGCAATGAAACTGCGATGCAGCTAACCGGGCGCCTGACTGCGCAACTCGCCACGCTGCGTGAACTGTCGATCGCAGTTACTGCCCGCCTGGCCGCTGGGGAAAGTCCGGTCGTCGAGGCATCTCTGGTCAAAGATCTGGGCACGACGCTGGAACAATCTATTCCTGCGCTCATCGCCGATGATCTTGGCAGTCATCCCGACGAGCCAATCAATCCTGATCTATATCGTAGTTTGCTGTACGTGACACACATCGCACCGAGCTTCTCATTGCGTGGTGGCACGCGGGAAATTCTGCGTGGCATTGTCGCGCGCGGCCTGGGGTTACGTTGATATGAGCGACATCGCATCCAACGAACTATTGGAACCCTTCGAGCGCTTACTTGCTGCCGCATCGCCATTGGCGCAGGTCCGCGCGTTGGAAGCCGACGCGCCGGTGAGCGATCTCTGGACCGCTCTAAACGAATCCGGTTTCGTCGACGCCATGGTGAGCGAAGATCAAGGTGGCGCTGGTTTGTCGCTCGCCGACGCTGGCCCGTTGGTGCAGGCACTCGGTCGGCAACTGGTACCCGTGCCTTTCGCGCAAACTATGGTGGCGCGTGCTCTGTTAGCGGCGGCGGGCGCTAAGCGTCCTGAAGGTTCGATTGTGTTTGTATCGCCAACGAGCATCGGTACCGGTTATCAGCAACGCGCAGTTCCGCAAGCGCTGGTCGCTGACTATGCGTTGGTCGATCTGGGTGAGCGCACTGTCCTCACTTCACTGTCCGATGCCACTGTCACTGCAATTGGCGTGCATGCCAGTCAGGCGGCCGATGTGTACTGGCAGACGTCACCTCGAGCACTAGCGACGATAGCTACGCCGCAAGGGGGGCTGCGCCCCATTGCCGCCGTGCTGCGTGCGGCGGAAATTGCCGGTGCTGCGGATCAACTGCTCGGTATGACGATTGCCTATGCGGGCGAGCGCGTCCAATTCGGCAAACCCATCGGCAAGCAACAAGCAATACAACAGCAATTGGCCGTCATGGCTGAGCAAACCGTCATGGCGCGCATGGCGGCGCAACTCGGCTGTGCTCATGGATTGCCCCCGCCGACGAATGTTGCCGCGGTAGCCAAGCAAATCGCGAGTACTGCGGTTACCACGATCGCCACCACCGCCCATGCGGTGCATGGCGCCATCGGTATCAGCGAAGAGTATGACTTGCAGCTGTTCGTGCGCCGGCTCCACGAATGGCGAATCGCCGACGGCACGGAAAGTTATTGGGCCGAACAACTGGGCAGAGCGCGACTACGCAGCGATGCGGCAACCAGTGTGGATTTCGTGCGTTCGGAGTTGGGCACACCAAGATAACGCCCAGCGCTAAATACATTTGCGGCGGCCATCTGCCATTTCGTGAGATAGCGAATGTTGTCTTTCTCTCGACGCGGCATTTTTTTGGAGGGGCACCATGCAACTCGACGGTAAAGTGGCGATAGTGACGGGCGCCGCACGCGGTGTCGGCAAAGGTGTGGCGACCGCCTTTGTCAAAGCGGGCGCCAAGGTGTTGATCGTTGATCGTGAAGAGCAGACCGGGCTGCAAACCGAAGCCGAGCTTCGTGCCCTGGGGGCAGCGAGCTTTCTTAAGTTTGATCTGACAGTCCACAGCGAACTGGAGGCTGTGGTGAATACCGCCATCGAGCGCTATGGACGTCTCGATGTGCTGGTCAATTGCGCGCAGGCGGCACAATTGCTACCGCTGGCCGAGACCAGCAATGAAGTGATGAAGCTGCCCTTCGATACCGGCTTCTGGCCAACCTTTGTATTGATGCGCGCGGCCTATCCGCATCTGTGCAAGACCCGCGGCACGGTAATCAACTTCGCCACCGGTGCGGCGTTTGATGCCATGCCGACGCAAGGCGCGTACATCGCCGCCAAGGAAGCGATCCGCGCAATCTCAAAAGTGGCCGCCAATGAATGGGGTCCGCAGGGCGTGCGCGTGAATGTCGTGTGTCCGTTCGCCAATTCGCCGGGCGTGCAGGCCTGGAAGGCCTATGCACCGCAGGACTACGAGTTGCAGATTTCCAAGGTCTCGCTGCGTCGCATCGGTGATTGCGAGGTGGATATCGGTGCGGCAGTGGTGTTTCTCGCCAGCGACGCAGCAGGCTACATCACCGGGCAGACCTTGATGGTGGATGGCGGTCAGACCAAAGCGTTCTGATCCGGCCGGACGCGCAGATTCACGCGCAGATTCAATTGATAGATACACAGCGGGGCGTACAGCACCTGCTGGCACGGCGATGCAGGACGGGGTCACTATGAATACTGAAACAGCAGCGCGCAGGCATCTGCGTTACGCCATCATCGGCGCGGGTATGTCGGGCATTCTTGCGGCCATTAAGCTGCGCGAGCGCGATGACGCGGATTTTGTCGTGTATGAGAAGGCGGCGGAACTGGGCGGCACCTGGCGCGATAATCGCTATCCGGGCCTCACGTGCGATACGCCCTCTCACGCCTACAGCTACAGCTTCGCGCTTAACCCCGACTGGAGCAAATACTATGCTGATGGCGCCGAGATCAAGGCGTACTTCACCCGCGTGGCAACTGAGTTTGGCGTAGTGCCGCATATTCGCTTCAACAGCGAAGTGGTGTCGTGTCGCTTCGATGATGCCAACAAAGTATGGCGACTTGGTTTGGTGAATGGCGAGCAGTCCGAAGCGGATGTCGTGATTGTTGCTTCAGGCGTACTGCACCACCCCAGCGTACCCGAGCTGCCGGGGCTGAGCAGTTTTCGTGGCAAGGCGTTTCACAGTGCGCGCTGGGATGACAGTGCCAAACTCGACGACACTCGTGTGGGTGTCATCGGTTGCGGATCAACAGGCACGCAGATCATCAATGCGCTGAGTCAGCGTGCGGCGCGTCTGATCCACTTTCAGCGTTCGCCGCAATGGATCATGCCGGTACCGCAGTTTGCGTACAGCGCCGAAGAGCGCGCCGCCTTTCGCAAGAACCCCGCGTTGATGGAAGCGATCCGCAACGATCCTCAATACTGGTCAAACATCTATCGTTTCGCCGACGGCCTGACCGACTTCAACAGTCCACAAATGGCTGAGATCCACGCAATTTGTCAACGCAATCTGGAAGAGAGCGTCAGCGATCCTGTGCTGCGCGAAAAGCTACGGCCGAATTATCCCGCTGCCTGCAAACGGCTGATCTACAGCTGGGAATACTATCAATGCGTGCAGCGACCCGCGGTGTATGTGGAAACTGGCGGCATTCAAGGCATCGAGGCCGAGGGCGTGCGCATGAAGGACGGTACGCTGCATTCGCTCGATGTGCTGATTCTGGCAACCGGGTTCAAGGCCGATCAGTTTGTTCGTCCCACCCTCGTCACCGGACGCAACGGCATCGCACTGGATGACTTCTGGTCGGTGCGCCCCACTGCACACTACGCAGTGACGATGCCGGGCTTCCCCAATTTCTTCATGCTCAATGGGCCTGGTTCGCCCGTGGGCAACTTTCCGCTCATCGACATCGCCGAGCGTCAGTGGGTGTACATCGAAAAGCTGCTGGAACCCATTCGTCAACGCAGTGCGCGGGTGGTCGAGCCGACGCCCGCAGCCTATCAGTCGTATGAAGCGCGACGCATTGCCGCCGCGCGCAAGACCATCTTCGGCGCCGGGTGTACCAACTGGTATCTCGACAAGACCGGCGTGCCTGCGACTTGGCCGTGGGGTTATCAGGCATTCTCCGATGCAATGGCCGCGCCCGTCAGTGGCGAATTTGAATTTACATCCTGACCCGAGATTCGCTTCATGGCCATGCCAGTGGCCGAAGTTTCAAGCAGTCAGACAACAGCGTAGGAGGGGACATGACTGAAGGCAGACTCGCCGGGCGTGCCGCTATTATCACCGGCGGTGCGGACGGCATCGGACGCGGCATGGCAGTACGTTTCGCCAATGAAGGCGCAGCGCTGCTCGTTGCCGATTTTAACGAAGCTAAAGGTCGCGAGACCGTGGCTGAACTGCGTAGTCGGGGTGGACGTGCAGAATTCTTGCGTTGCGATGTCACGCAGCGCGACGACCTCATTGCCGCGGTATCGACCTGTGTCGATAAGTTCGGGTCAATCGACATTCTTGTGAATAACGCCTATCGCGGACAAGGCTTGGGTCGTATCGAAAACAAATCCGATGCCGTGTTCGCGGATGGCATGAACGTGTGTCTTTACGCGGCCAAGTGGTCGATGGAAGCGGCATTTCCGCACATGCGGACGCGCAATTGGGGACGCATCATCAACTTCTGTTCGCTGAATGGCGTGAATGCCCACATGGGTACCGCCGAATACAACGTCGGCAAAGAGGCGCTGCGCGCCTATACCCGCAGCGCCGCACGCGAATGGGCGCGCTACGGTATTTGTGCAAACGTCATCTGTCCCGCTGCAGCGTCGTCGTCCTTCAAGCAGTTTGCGGCAATGCAACCTGAAATCGCGGCAGCAGCGGCGGCGGCAAATCCCATGGGTCGTATGGGTGATCCCGAGCGCGATATCGCCGGCGTGGCGCTGTTCCTCGCCAGCGAAGATGCGCGATACCTCACTGGCAACACGCTGTTCGTGGATGGCGGGGCGCACATCAATGGTGTGTCGTGGGTGCCGGATCTGGGTGACTAGCTCTGCAGCACGTGGGCCACGCGCATACACAACACACTCGCCAGAGGCAGCATATGAAAGTCGCACTGGTCACCGGCGCAACGCGCGGCATCGGCAAAGTGATTGCGCTGACGCTTGCACGCCATGGATTCGCGGTGGTGATCACGGGACGCACGCTGCACAAGGGACAGGGCAACCTCGGCATACGCGGTGCAAGCGAACCGGTGCCGGGCAGCATTGAAGAGACCGTCGCCGAGATCGAAGCACAGGGCGGCACGGCGCTAGGTGTTGCGCTCGATCTGCTTAGTCGCGATTCGATCGATACCGCAATCGCCCAGACGGTGGCTCGCTTCGGCAGACTCGATGTGTTGGTGAATAATGCTATTTATCAGGGACCAGCCATCATGCAGCCGTTCGCGACATTCCGCATGGATGACGCAGAAGACAACTTTCGCGGCAGCGTAGTCAATCAGATGTACATCAGTCGTCGCGCGATGGAAGTCATGATTCCCGGCGGTGGTGGCCGCATGATTTTCGTCACCGCAGTGTCATCGACTATGCCCGCGACCGGTCATTGGGGTTTGCTCTATGGCGCGGGCAAGGCAGCGTTCAACAAAATCCCCGAATTCATCCAGCTCGAACATGGCAAGGACGGAATACTCGCGTTCCTGATCGAACCGCAGTTCACCATGACCGACACGATGCAAGCACGCTGGGGCGAAGCTGCGTTGGCCCTGGGCGCAGGCACGCAGACGCATGACCCAATTGAAACGGCGAATACCGCCGCTTGGTTGGCTACACATGACTCCGCCGCGAAATTCGCGGGCGGTAAGATGATCAATGCGCCCGATTTCTTCCGCACCAACGGGATTGATCCGCAGAGCAGATGAGGAGTGAGGCTTCGCGGATAGTTGCGGCGCGAAACTTATAACTTGCTGCTGACGATGCCTTTCATCGCGAGCGCCGCAATTGCAGGTTCATCAAGTCCAAGTACATCACGCAGCACGGCTACGGTGTCATGGCCGCTGCGCGGTGGCGCGCGTCGATAGTCTGCGGGCGTCTTGGAGAGACGGGCAGGGAAGCCGAGCACCCTGACGGGAGTACCGTCGTCACGCTGCATTGTTTTGATCAGACCGCGCGCGGCGATCTGTGAGTCAGCCAGTATTTCGGGAATCGAATTGACCCGCCCACCCGGAAGTTGTGCTGCGTCCATCGCCGACAGGAGGTCCGCCGATTTCCATTGGGCAATGGCGGCGCCAAGCTCCGCCTGCAACGCCTTGCGATTGACGCTGCGGTTGGCGTTGTCCACGAAGCGCGGGTCGTCTGCCAATGCCGCGCGGCCCAGGAGCTGGCACAAAGTACGAAACTGTCTATCGTTGCCGAGCGCCACCAGTACATCACCGTCGGCAGCGGTGAAATCTTGATAAGGCACAGTATTCGGATGTTCATTGCCCAGGCGGCGCGGCACTACACCGCCATTCAGGTAGTTGGAAGCCTGATTGGCGAGCAAGCTCACTTGGGTATCAAGCAGCGCGCAATCGATGTGCTGGCCCTGTCCGGTGGCGGTTCGATGATGGAGCGCCGCCAGAATGGAGATCGTGGCATAGAGCCCGGTGGACAGATCGCAGATCGGCACGCCGACTTTCAACGGCCCCTCACCGGGCGTGCCGTCGTGTCTGCCGGTAACGCTCATCAGCCCGCTCATGCCTTGAATCAGAAAGTCGTATCCGCCCTTGTTCTTATACGGACCATCCTGTCCGAAGCCCGTGATCGAACAATAGATCAATGCGGGATTGATAGCGCTCAATGCTGCGTAATCGAGTCCATATTTGACCAGCCCGCCGACACGAAAATTCTCGATCACGATGTCGCACTTTTCGGCCAGGCTGCGGACCAGCGCCGCACCTTCGGGTTGCGACAAATCGATCGCCAGGGATTGTTTGTTACGGTTGGCGCACACGTAGTACGCCGAGTCGCGGGAGCCGTCGTTGAGAAACGGAGGGCCCCAGCGGCGGGTATCGTCGCCTTGTCCGGGCTGCTCGATCTTGAACACTGCCGCGCCGAGATCGCCGAGAATTTGCGACGCCCATGGCCCCGCGAGCACGCGCGACAAATCCAGGACTCTCAATCCAGCTAACGGGCCCGTCGGGCTCATGTTGGTACTCACAATTACGCTCAGTTACGTATTACGCGTTGTATTCGATCGGCGCGGCTGAGGACTTTACCGACCGCGTTTCTCGGCATTCGTGTTTTCGAAGACGTGCTCACGGCTGGAGCGATGACGAATCACGAGTAAGCCGCGGCCTTTTCCGTTGTGATGGCAATGGCTGCTAGTCGCTCGCGCGCTTCGACCATGATTCGCTCGACCAATTCGGCACACGTCGGAATCTCCGTGATCCGTCCGCCGACGATACCTGTGGCCATGACGCCTTCATCCGGCTTGCCTGCCACCACTGCCTTTTGAATGAGAATGGGTGCCGACGCGGCCATCATTGCTTGCGTGAATGTCAGGCTGCCATGACTGGACATCCCCTTGGCGGCGCTCAGCATCTGCCGCCAGGACGCGCCTGTTTGTCGCTTCATGGCCAGGCCGCTCTCGAACGCGCGCAGCCACATGCCCAGCGATCCTGATCGTTCGATCTTGTCCAGCAGGGGAGTGCGCACCATGCGCTGTGGAATGCCATCTAACTTCGTTGTCAGCACAATGTTGTCGGTGCTGGCCTTGAGGTAACGTTCCTTGGTGGCCATGGGCACCGGGCTTTCTTGCGTAAGCAGAAAGCGAGTGCCCATCGCGATACCGACTGCGCCAAATGCCAACGCCGCTGCCAGGCCACGACCGTCGGCAAACCCGCCGCTCGCGATGACCGGCACCTTCACCGTATCGAGTACCTGCGGCAACAGCACGGTGGTCGGCACCGACCCGGCATGGCCACC